>FWWM01000477.1_pt1 | contig 132180 bp, 118 predicted proteins | sample 2228351 | NCBI WGS metagenome assembly FWWM01 (sample SAMEA103939774, study PRJEB20133) | metagenome
CCTGCCCCTCTCCCTGGTTAGGGAGAGGGGAAAATTTATGTCTAGGTACATAGCATGGAGAGCCGACACGGGCAGGTTCTCTCCCCTATCCCAATCTTTCCGGAGCGAAACAGAGGATGGCCTACTTGACGCCCCCGCCAGGGGGAAGGAGCAATACTTGACCGGTGCTCCAGAGGGTTATTGGCATCCATGCAAACAAGATCCTTCAGGACGGGTGACAAATAGACTGCCCTGCGCTGCACTCCGAGATGATGAGCGAACACTCGCCTGATCTCGGCGCAGGCTTCCCTGCGCTTTTGGGATAACAAAAGCACGATACCCGCGAAGAGTTCATAAGTTTTCTACCGATTCAGATGCGGTAACACGGTAGCCGCAAAGAGATAGGTTCCCTCGAGCCGTGGTGCATCGGCAAAATTAAAGTTGAGCCGATCAGCTCCCTGCTTGAGTATCCCAAGTAGCGTCTCAGTCACCTGAGCCGGTGTCCCTATTACTCCTTGAGTCAGCGGCCGTATCCATGGCTGTGTTTGCAACCGCTGGAGCTCTTGCTCGCTTTCGGCAATTAGAATCCCCACATTGATCACCTGAATGATGTCCTCGTAATCACGTCCAACAGCACGACAATGCTCTTTGAGCACCTCCTGCTTGTGGGTGTACATTTCGGGGTCTTTGAAAATATAATTCCACCAGTCGGCATGCTGGGCTACACACCGCAATAGATACTTTTCCCCTGCACCACCCACCATTATGGGCGGAAGGGGATCGGGACGCGGCTCACAGTAAGCATTAGCAATCTGGTAGTATTGGCCCTGATAGGTCGCTGGAGCCTCTGTCCACATCTTCTGGATGAGTTCAATAGCCTCGGCCAGTTGAGCAATGCGCACACGGGGTGAGGGAAACGGCCAGCCGTAAGCCAAATACTCCTCCTCATTCCACCCGGCACCGATGCCTAGCACGACCCGACCTCCGGAAAGAGCCTGACAGGTGGCTGCCATTTTCGCCAGGTGGGCCGGATTACGAAAACTGTTGCACAGCACCTCATGCCCACAGAGTTTCGTCGGATAGCGGGCCAGGGCAAATGCGAGTAAACTCCAGCCCTCGGCAACTTTGTGATTACCATACTGCACATGATCAGGGAACCACAGCGAGTCGAAGGGAGCAGCAGCCTGATCGAGGTAGGGAAATGTATCTTCGACCAGCCGTGACCAGATATTGAGACCAACCGGAATAGGCATGTTACACTCCTTTTGCAAAAGAGAGGTTAGGTACTACCTGCCATCAAGTAAAAGTTTCATCCATAGCTACGACCACCGCAATCATAGGAATACCAGGTGGAGAAATCAAGCCGGAAGGTGGAGTTTTTTTCTTCCCCTTTTAGTGACATGACTTTCCCATGATTTTCCTCTGCTCTCTCACTGAATATCCTCTAATGAAGCTGCCATCGAATACTACATCTAAACGGTGACACCTCTTTGAACGTGGCCTTTCAAAGAAAGTAAACGGTACCGCTTTGCATCGAAAAGAAACAAAACATGCAGGAGAGGACACCATTAACGTTACTGAAGCCAAGAGACATCTTTCAGATTTGATAGATCAGGTCGCTCCCGCGTAGCCTTTAAGAGACAAAGAAATAAATAGTGTATCTCCTTGATACGAATGCACTAAGCGAACTGATGAAGAAAGGAGTCTCACAGAAAAGACCTTACAAGAAGGAGTCTTGTCGCTTGCTGGAGAGGATCATATATCTTGCACCGCTGCTTTAGATTCCCTAAAACGAGCGGGAAATCAAGAAATTTATGTCCAAGCTGATGGCTGAGAGCGGTATCAAAACAAAGGGACCACTATGTACCTTGTAAGATTTCATCAATAAAGAACAGATCGGTGAGGGGCGCACGAAGGTGTATCCACGCATTCAGATTGTCAATCAGTTGGGAGTTGATAGAAGGCTGAGCGAGGACCAGGCGGATAGCTGTTTGGGTATACTGGGCATCCTGCTCGACGATGGCAATAAACGAATGATATGATTCTACTGGTTGCAGGTTTTTGGCTTCTACGAGCATTTTTAAAAGAAGAGAGAGTGTTTCCAGAGTCTGGTGACAGCGGGTGAGGAGGTCACGGAGCTGGGCCCCTGCACCACTCCTTTCTTCGCCAGAAAGCCCCTGTGCAGCATAGGCAAGCATAAATTCATAGGTCTCCTCAATGATATCGATCCGTTCTTTTAGCTCCTCCATCAGGGACTGATTCATCGGATTATACTGCTGCTCCTGAACTAGGGTGCACCATAGATAACAAGACTGACCTGTTGACTTGTAGTAGAGCAACTATATCGGTCAATTTCTTACTCCAGGTCTGCACTCCTGGTCACTACGAACCAAAAAGTTATATGGAACCCCATTTGCATCGATCTTCAGGACTTTTCCTTTTGGCCCGTTTGTTGTATCACCGGCCAACGTACAGGGTCGTAATGCTCCAGGTAACGTTGACAAGGAATCCAGCCTACGATCATAGAAAGTGTAATCCAGCGTTTCTCTGGGCGAATGGCAAAATAGAGATGAATCATAATCAGCGTAATAAACGCAATGCTGGCGGCTCCATGGACGACATAAATCACTCCCCAGATCTCATCGGACAGTAAATAGGGATTACGATCCCAGAACGGCGTATCAACCCGCACCATCATCAGTAATCCAGTTATAATAACCGCCAGTGTGACAAGGCTGGTGAGGTGATGAAAGAGCTTATTCTCCAGCGGATTCTTTCCCGGTTTACCAAGAGCTGGCTCAGGTAAGCCTACGATCTGCCGCAGGGTCAACCATCCATCACGTAAATCCTGGCGGGTAATCCACATCAAGTCCAGTCCTTTCCAAATTGTATAGCACGTTGAGCAGCTTCTGCAAAGCTTAGCCCCTTTGATGGATCCGACTGCAAGTACACACGTTCATTATCCATCTCGAACTGATCAGCCGTTCCCCCAAACTCTTTGGCAGCAATCTCCTGGAGCTTTCGTTTGGCATCCATAGCAGCTACGTAGTTTGTGCGGGTCATAGTAAAGGAGGTATTACTGCCAAACTGCCCGATATTCCAGGGCAAGTGCCGGCTGGTATCACCGTACACAATCTCACATCGCTCCCAAGGCATACCCAGCACCTCAGCAGCGGTGCGAGCAGTGGCGGCGTACGAGAAGGTGCCAAGGTTTCCTGGGCCGTTATGAATATAGAGTTTACCGTCTGGTTTGAGCACAACCAGACCATCATATCCACCCCAACCAGCGGAATGAAAAGCTACTCCAACTCCGATCCCGGTGACCTTTGTACCGTTGCCGTCCGCTGAGAGTCGCTTTCTGAGACCAGTTGAAGCGGGTTGCTCCCTTGTCGAGTGCCTCGCGCAGATACGAGCTGGTAATTGGTTCCTGCTTTGCGTCAATCTTCCCATCATGATCCGGCGCATTGATCCGGCGAATGGCCACCCGGTCAATCCCGAGTTGTCGAGCGGCCTTATCCAGGAACGGTTCGATTGCCGCTGCAATCTGACTTTCTCCTGGTCCCCGTTGGGCACTGCGTGGTGGAGTATTAGTCAACACTGAGATACCACGCCAGCGCATTGTTAGCGGCTGGTAGACAATGGAGACTGCTTTAGCAGCGTTGCTGTAATCCCAGAAACCAGTGTAGGGGCCATTACTGTGGATGATATAAAGGTCGACGGCTGTGATCCGACCATCCTTCCGGAACCCGAGCTTGACCCAGCCCTGGAACCCAGCGCGGGAACGTCCAAAGTAATACTCTTCTTCGCGGGTGATACGGAGTAAGACTGGGCGTTGAGTCTTTTTGGCCAATAAAGCAGGAATACCCCATTGTGGATAGCCAGAGGCTTTGCTTCCAAAACCACCTCCACAGTTTTTGGCGATAAATACCAGCTCAGAAGGTTGAATATCTAACAGCTTCGCGATGTAGGGAACAACATAGGAGACACTCTGGGTCGATCCATGCAGATACAATTTGCCATGCTGCCAGTAAGCCAGGGCAGAGCGGGGTTCCATCGAGTGGTGCGAGAGGGCTTGGGTCACAAAGGTTTCTTCCAGAATCAAGTCTGCTTGTGCAAAGCCCTCTTCGAGATTCCCATACTGCCATTCATCAGAAGGTTTCCCCATAGGTAATCGATCTTTGCCTGCGGCAGCAAAATCTCGCGCCTCCCATTTTATGGTTTGTAAGGGAAGTCGGATATTGGCCACATTCCCTTCAGAGCGAGCGTTGGGCCCTCGTGGGCGCAGACTATCCAGAGGATCGATTACAAAGGGCAACGGCTGGAGATCGACACGAATCTGCTCGATCACCTCTGCTGCAATCGTCTCATCCTCAGCCGCCACCGCCAAAATCGGCTCACCAGCATAAAGGGGTTCATTGGTTAGGATCGGCTCTTGTGGCGGAGGGACCTTCGGGACATCATCGGCGGTCAGAACTGCGACCACTCCTTGCATGGCAAGAGCCTTGCTGGCATCGATCCGGCGCACCTTGGCATGGGGCATCGGACTCAAGAGGAGTTTGGCAAAAAGCATCCCCTCTACCCGAAAATCCTCCGCATATTTTGCTGTCCCTGTCACTTTTGCTCGCAGGTCAGGTGGGGTAAAATCTTTTCCAATTAACCGATAAGCACTCATAGTCAGCTCCTCCTCTCTGCTGCCAGCATCACGGCATCTAAGTAATGAGCATAGGCACCACACCGGCACAAGTTTCCAGAAAGCGCCTCAGCAGCTTCTGCTCGTGTTGGTCGTGGATTCACGGAGAGGAGTCCTACAGCCGACATAATCTGTCCGGGTGTACAGAAGCCGCACTGCGGTCCAAGTTTTTTGATAAATGCTTCCTGGACAGGATGAAGTGTGCCATCAGGATTGGCGAGCCCTTCAATGGTGGTGATCTCTGTCTGCCGTACAGTGTGGGTCAAAATCGAGCAGGAATAACGCGGAATTCCATTGATCAATACGGTACAATTCCCACATTCCCCACGATCACACCCCAGCTTTGTTCCGGTTAGCCCAAGTTTGTATCGTAGGGTTATGACCAGGGTCTCCTGTTTCAGGACATCTACCCGTCTTTTCTGACCATTCACCGTCAGGGTTACCAAGCGCTCGACTGCTCCTGGGAGCGCTGGTTGAGCTAATGCCATCTCTGCTCGTCGAAAAAGATACGCTACGGAAGAGGCGGCTGAGCCAGCAGCAATAACTCCTTTGAACATCCACATAGACCTTATCACCTTCCTCAGCCCGCAGCTTCTTTTCCAGTTTTTCCCGGGCTTCTAAGCTCGCCTTACAGGTAGCCCTGTATTATTCCCTCTGATCATTCAGAAGGACAAAGAGGAGAAAGTCACGGTGTCGTATCAATGAACTTTGACCAATTTGCGAAAGCTCCGTACGGTTCGCGGCGGATCCAGTCTTCGTCCGTATGCCGTCCAGGAGACTTCTCCTGCATAGATATCTCCCCGTGAATCAACGGTAACGCCATGAGGGGCGGTAAATTGTCCGGGTTGCTCGCCGGCATGTGGATCCCCTAATCTGGCCAGACACCGACCGGTAAGATCATGGATGGTTACGCAAGCGCCTATGTTGGGAAAATCAGCATTTACCGGTAATTGAGTCGGAAGTTGCCCCACATAGACGAGATCGTTTGCAATGTGCAATCCACAGGGACGGTGCATATTATTCCATTGATCCAGGTAGTTCCCTTGCTCATCAAAGATCTGGATACGGTGACTCTCTCGATCGGCAACGTATACTTTGCCCTGGCTATCGGTACAGACACTATGAGGCAGGTTAAACTGGCCTGGTCCGGTGCCGAAATCTCCCCACGAAAAGAGATGTTTCCCATCTGCAGTGAATTTATGGACTCTGGCGTTTCCATACCCATCAGAGATATATAACTCACCAGTCTTCGGATCGCGCGCCACCTTTGTCGGCCGGTTAAAGGGTTGTCCACTTCCCCGTGGTGCTCCCTGTCCTCGCTTGCCTATACTCATGAGCAACTCACCATCTAGGGTAAATTTACCCACCCAATGCCCATCATCGTCCACACAGTAGAGAATATCACCCAGCTTCTCATCCACAACCCGGGTGAGACCGTGTGGTCGGGTAAAGAGCCCCTCACCCCAGGATTTGACAAATTTCCCATCCGGCTCAAAAATCATCAGCGGATGCTCACCCCGATTGAAGACATAGACCCGATCTTGGGAGTCCACAGCCACATCAACCACCTCCAGGAAATCCCACCCCTTCGGGAGTTGTGCCCAATCGGCGATTTCTTCGTAGACATACTCACCACTTCCAAGTTGTACCATGATTTGAACCTCCTTATTGCATTCTCAGGAGACCTCATTGGGAAAACGCCTGCATGGGGAGCGCGGGCCTCTGGCCCACAGCGGGCGGGACGCCCTCTCTCCCAGGATATCGATGTTTCCTCATCGACTTGTGCAATGCCAAAGGACTCTCTTGGATATGCATTATGGATTAAAAATATGTTGACCTCCATGCACATTTAGGTACTCTGACCTACTCTACCACGGAGGAGGAATGGACTTCTCTCTAGTTCGTTACAGGAGGCACAGAGGACACAGAAGCTGGAGTGTAATGCTGCTGCGCTTTCCTAGTACCACGCTGCTTTGTTCACCACATTACGCAACGGTTCACCCGCGGCAAATCGCCGAGCGTTTTCCAGAATGATTTCGAATCGCCGTTCTGGAATGTTCGCGGCATCTTTTATGGCAATATGTGGAGTCAGCAGCACATTGGGAAGCGTCCAGAGCTTGTGCTCAGACGGTAAAGGCTCGATCTCGAAGACATCGAGCCCACAACCAGCAATCTCTCCATGTTCAATCGCCGCCACGAGATCATCAAGCTTCGTGGTCATACCACGCCCAATGTTGATGAAGTAAGCGGTCTTCTTCATTAAACGAAAACGCCTGGCGTTCCACATCCCCTCAGTTTCCGGCGTATGCGGTGTGGTCGTAATCACAAAGTCTGCCCGGGGCAGCAGGTCATCAAGATCTTTGGGTGAGTGCTTTTCGACAAAGGGGACCTCGTACTCCCACCGTGGATCAACACCGATGACCTGCATCCCAAAGGCTGAACACATTCTCGCTGTTTCATGACCGATACCGCCAACCCCAACGATAAGAGCAGTGGCTGTAGTCAGGTCGATATAGGGGCTTTTGCGGGCATCTTTGTCCCAGCGCCGCTGCCGCTGGGCTTCCATGTAATAGGGTAAGCCCCGGGCAAGGGCTAACACAAACATCATGATATGCTGCGTGATATGATCAAAATAGATTCCCCGGGGATTGCAGATGACCACCGGGTGTTCGATCAACTCTGGATAGAAGTAACCGGGACGAGGTCCCGCATCAGGATTCTGGAGCCAGCGCAGTTTTCTGGCCAGCGGCAACATATCCGGGGGAATCCATCCATATGCAGCATCAGCATCGGCAATCTCACGTCGGGCATCGGCATCGGTTTCCGGTGCTACCACCTGATACTGAGGCAATCTTTCCTGTAACTGTTTGGCCCACTGTCGTTTCAGCTCATCCTGGGGGGGCATCATCACAAATTTCAGCATTGAGTAGTCCTCCTCAGATACCTCTTACAGATAAGGATCTATTTGCCATACACCGGTAGACCCAGCTCCTTCGCATTTACGATGCTTGGAGTAGCTTTGGGTGGATTGTCACTTAAAAAGGGAAGAACATTATTCGGATCCGGCCAGACTGGATAGCCATTGAGAATTCCGGCGACATTACTGGCAGCCAAGATAGCCATCCCCTCTCGCGTCCAGCTTGTGGCCGAAGCAATATGGGGAACAATGACCACATTAGCAAGCTCTTTTAAACCTGGTTTCATCGCTGGCTCATCTTCAAACACATCCAATCCCACTCGGAAGTCGGGATGTGTTTGGCAGTGAGCCACCAGTGCCGCCTCATCAATGACCGGTCCTCGACTGGCATTGACCAAAATGGCATTTTCCTTCATTAATTTCAAATGGTCGGCGTTGATCAGGTGATAGGTAGTCTTATCCAGCACAGGATGCAGGCTGACCACATCCGCAGTTCGTAACACCTCTTCTACACTGTCAGCGCGGGTACAGGTAACCGGAGGCTCTCCATGCGATTTTAAAAATTCTGCATACGCTGCAATATAATCTTCCAGGCGTTTGTTTTGGTAGATATCATAGTAAATCAAATTCATCTTAAACCCTTCAACCATCATCCGCCCGTATGTGGCACCGATCCGTCCCGCTCCGATTACTCCAACGGTGCGGCCTTTCATCAGATGACCCAGGAACAGCATCGGGAGCCACCCTTTGTAATGCCCACCCCGCATAAAGGCATCCGCTTCCACGATCCGGCGAGCAGCGGCAAAGGTAAGAGCAACCGCCATTTCTGCGGTTGTGTCGGTAAGTACCCCGGGCGTATTCCCCACCGGAATACCATACCGGGTAGCTACCGCCACATCGACATTGTTGAAGCCGACGGCATAGTTGCTATACACCCGCCCTCCAGCAGCCTGAAGGGCCGCAAAGAGGGTTTCACTCCAATCTTCCGTCAATTGTCCTAGAGCTCCAGCACATTGCTCTCCAATGGCAGCCTTGATCTCCTCTACCGACAAAATATCCAGCGAGGTGCATACTTCGATCCGGCAATCGGACTGAGTCAGGATCTCCAGCCAGCGTGTTCCAGGTAATTCTTTTGTGACAATAACCCGCTTGCTTCCGGAAGAATTATGCGTTTTCCATTCTTTGGTACTCACAGTGATCCTCCTTATTGAGAAGTCAGTCTAGATAGATTTGCTCTCGTTCTTCTTCTCTTCCCGTACTGCTTGGGTGTGAGATAGGATTTCTTCTCCTTAGGCATTCTTTTCCCTTACCATCTCTCCCAGTGCACCACATCCTCTAAGGAGCGTCGGCCTCCTTTTTTCGGAGGAGGTGGCTGGCTTGAGGTCGGTAAGGGATAACCAAAAGAAATAACGATAAGCATATGCAGGTCAGCCGGAAAACCCAGTAATACTCGGGCTGGTTCGAGATTATGGATCGATCCCAGGCAGGAGGCCACCCCTAATTCCCAGGCAGCCAGTTGCATGTAGGCAGCAGCCTGTCCAGCGTCAAACATGATGGTCAGATTTGTTTCCGGACGAGGGGTCACGATAGCTACTCCTAAAGCTGCTCCGGCCAGATGCCTGGCATTTGGGCTTATATCAACCAGCGCTTTCAGAGTAGCTTGATCACGGATGGCGATAAAGTGCCAGGGCTGTCTATTCTTAGCAGATTGTGCCCGACGACCAGCATCAAGGATGGTGGTCACCACCTCATCAGGCAGTGGTTTATCCTGAAACTGACGTATAGCTCGTTTGGTGCGAATAGCTTCCATAACGTTCATAAGTGGAGTACCTCATTCCAGCAAGTCTTTGTTGATCTCTACACCCAACCCTGGCTTTTGGGGCACAGCGACAAAGCCCTCTTTGTCCACCAGTGGCGGATCTTGCAGAATCGCAAACCCATAGCGGTAGTCTCCAATGGGCGGGTCATACAGCAGCTCTAGATACGGAGAGTGCGCCCAGGAAGCTACCAAATGGAGATGAGCAATCGTTCCTAACCCTCGACCTCCATGGTGCGGTACAATTTTTTTGTTAAAGGCTTCGGCCAGTACCCCTATTTTGCGCAACTCGGTAATCCCCTCACTGACCATACTCTCTGGCTGGAGAATGTCATAGACATTCGCTCGCAGCATCTGGACAAATTCATGGATCCCCTGATTATTTTCACCACCAGCAATTGGGATATCCACTGTGTGGTTTAATCTGGCCAGATCCTGAAAAGCATAGCGAGGCAGCGGTTCTTCCAGCCAGTAACAGCCGAGCTGTTCCAGGGCTCTTGCCGTCTCTACCGCTCGCCGATAATCCCACAGGATACCCGGCTGCCAGTTACCGCTTGATTGAGCTTGATTTGCATCGACCATAATCACCAGCCGCTCCCCAACCGCCTCTCGTACCTTTTGTACCGTCTCTATATCTTGCTTCATCGTTGGATGATGGATGCGCAGCTTAATCGCCTGCCAACCTTCATCGGCTAATCGGCTTGCCAGCGTAGCCCGCTCCTCTGGCCGAGAAAGGAGCACCATGCTGGCATAGGCTGCCACCTTTTCTTTGCCTCCTCCCCAGAGCTTGTAAAGAGGTTGTTGACAGACTTTCCCGATGAGATCCCATAAGGCAATGTCCACACTAGCAATGCCCCGATAGGGGTATCGTCCTCTAACGTAATACCGTAAAGTGGCGATATGTTTTTCCACGTCAAAAGGGTCCTGCCCGATCAGTCGCTCCTTCACTGTGGGCAACACGCCGGGATCAATCGCAGGACCAATACCGGTCAAACCCTGGTCCGTATCTATTTCGAGATAGGCTCCCCCGCCTATAGAAAAGCGAAGTTCTCCGCCCACATCCCAGGCAGGTTCTAATGCCCCTACTTCTTTAATCGTCTTCAGAGGAATAAGTCGGATATCAGTAATTTTTACTCTACTTGTTTGCTGCATACCCTTTCCCTTTTCTTCCTGCCTCTTCTAAGCTAAAATGGCCATTCCAGCCGGAGGCAGATCTATCTGGACAGTAGCACGGTTATCCCGGTACACAACGGGCACGGTTTGATGCAGTGGGGGATACTGCAGTTCGGCATCGCTCCAGTCTCCTTTGTAAAGAAAAGTCAAAAGGGTACCAGGAGGATGTAAGGAGGCCTCTATGGTGACCTGTGCACCTCGTGATTCTGTGCCATGGGTATTTAAAGCGATAAGTACTTCTTGCTGATGAAGTATACGGGACCAGGCGACGAGTTCTCCTCGACCGGGGAAAGCAAACGGGCGCCCCAAAAAGGAAGTCTCCCGCAGATATTGACGACCTCGACGCAAGGTTAAGCCTATCTGATTCTGTCGATTGCGCACTCGGGCAATAGCAGCAATCCGCAGATAGGTGGGATGGGAGGGATCAAAGAAATGACAGCCTGAAGTTTCAAAAGCCCCAAAGAGACCACCAAACATCGCTTCGCGAATATAGCGATCACCAAAAGGGGGGGTCCCAAATTCTAACGGCTCGATCTGGGCATCATGCTGCTCTTCGGTTCCAGCAAACGCTTGTTCTGTCCCATAATAGATACAGGGGATCCCAAGAGTGGTGAGCTGGGTCCCCACGGCATGGGCTACCTGCTGATAACGGTTGGGGATCGTATTATGCGCGGCAAAACGATGCTTTCCCCGTCCCACCATATCGTGATCATCTAAAATAGAGATATGATAACGTCCGGTTTCCCGATGACTCCCTAAAGCATCATGCCCGCTAAACTGGTTAAAGAAGACCCCTACATCGAGTAAGCCCTTGACCATGCCTCCTAAATGAGCGGCTGGTGCTCCAATGTCCAGCACAGCATCAATATTTCGTCCAAAGATCTCCAGATAATTCCGGGCCATACCTGCACCACCGGTCACTTCCCCCACCAGCAAGAAATTTTCCTTGCCGATAGACTCTGTATATTCCCGAATCGCCCCACAAAAGTGTCGAGAAGCTTCCCAGGGCACATGTTTGACGGTATCAATCCGAAACCCATCACAATCGCTGAGTGCAATCCAGTACTGATAGACTCGTATCACAGCCGACAATACATCGTTACGGTTCAGGTTGAGATCTTTGAGATCAAAGAAATCCCCCCGTCGGAACTCATTATCAGGATGCAGTGGATCTTCCCATGGTTCTGGATCCCATTTCCCAATCTGCCCAGCCCGCGTATACCATTCGCTATTTTGAAATTCTTGAGGCCAGACCCCATCTTCGAGACTCTGAATGGTGATGGTACTCTCCCCTGTAGCCGAACGCCAACTGTGGAAAGGGTAAGGCGGCTGGAATCGATAAGGAACTGTAGACTGAGGAGTTCCGTTGACCTCGTAGAACCAGTTATTCCCGGAGTGATTATAGATGATGTCGAGGAGGACATACATCTCTCGGTCATGCGCTGCATCCACCAGATTGCGCAAATCTTGCCGTGTGCCAAAACGGGGATCAATCTCCAGGAAATTCTGGATCCCATATCCATGATAGGTCTCCAGATCTGGTCGTTGACGCCATACCGGACCAATCCACAAGGTTGTAACCCCCAAATCCCGTAAATAATCTAGTTTGCTGGTAATCCCTTGCAGGGTACCCCCCTGAAATGTTTTGCCCGCCTCCATCCAGCCCGCTTTGTCTGTGTTCTTACATTGCTGGGGATGGCGATAGTCAAAAAGAGGCCGAAGCTCTTCCTGGCCATCACTAAACCGGTCGGGCAGGAGAAAATACAAAACCTGATCCCGCCAATCGCGCGGACTTGGGTAAACTCGTCCACGCGGCTGCAAGTCCGCGGAGAGCAGGGTTGTGGGAAGTGGCCGTTCAATGGCAACAGCCATGACTATGCTCCTCTATGCCGACTATACCTTCTCTGTTTTACCGGCCCAATTGTGGCATAGGATTTCAGGTTAATCAAGTAAAAAAGGAGGGATAAAATTACAGAAAGCTCAGGATGAGAGTGTAACAGGCACTTTATCCGGAGGGCTTGCAAAATGTTGCCGGGAGCGGGCCAAAGGCCTACGCTCCCGAGGAGGTTTAGACTATACCAAAGATCTCCCCTGCTTCTACTAGAAGGTGGGAGGACTATACGGTCAAGGTTTGAAAGCTCGAATTTTCACGCTGGAGACTCCTGGACGATACTCCACTTCCTCCAGAATCTCAACCGGATGAAATCCCGCCTTGCGGATTTTTTCGAGATAGAGATCTGCCTGGATTGCGCCACCAATACACCCTGTCCAGGATTCAATTGTACGAAGTTCTTCGGGTAATTCGCCTCGAAGCACGATATCTGAGACTTGCAATCTGCCACCGGACTTGAGGACACGAAAAGCTTCCCGAAACACTGCATCCTTATCTGGAGAGAGATTGATCACGCAGTTACTGATAATGACATCAATAGAGCCGTCTTCGATCGGCATAGCCTCCATTTCTCCTTGACGAAACTCGACGTTGGGTATACCGAGTTTTTGCTGGTTATCCTTTGCCTTAGCCAGCATTGCAGGGGTCATATCGAGGCCGATCACTTTTCCTGCTGGTCCAACCTTCTTCGCAGCAAGAAAACAGTCGAGTCCCGCTCCTGAGCCAAGATCCAGCACAGTCTCTCCCTCGCGTAAGGTATCTATGGCTAATGGATTGCCACAACCGGCAAACGACTCGGTGACAGAGGTCGGAAGATTTTCACCCAGGAGTGAAAGATCATAGCCATATTTTTCCGCGCGACTCGCACGTTCTTGCGGCTCTCCACAACAGGAGCTATCCAGCAAAGCTACCTGTGTATAGTGCTCTTTCACTGCTGCTTTGATGACACCTGGATTCTCAATTTGTTCTGAACCAGAATTACTTTGCGGGTTGCAACATTCGGGCATCGGTGTGTTCCTCCACAGGTTGGGCTGTAAAGAATGTTACAATCTCCTCCACAGCCGCAGGATCGATTAAGTAATAGACACTTTGTCCAACTTTCCGCCGCACTACAAGACCGGCATTAGCCAATTCTTTCAGGTGATGAGAGACTGTAGCCTGAGTAATCTGCAATCGAGCAACGATATCATTTACACTTAAACAATTGGCCGGGAGATGCTCTGGGAGAGCCTCTTCCGGATCAAGAAGGCAACACTTTTCCCGGAGGAGGGTAAAAATCAGCAAGCGGTGTTCATTGGCTAAGGCTTTAAAAACTTTGACTAGCTCAGTCATATCTCCTCACTCCTGGTCAAAATATAGAAATATTTCTATATTTCAAATAATACTCCCCTTTTCCCCTCCTGTCAAGAGTCTTGGCGCAAAGAATTTTTCTTCCCCTCGCCTGATCTGCACGCTCAACCGTGCAGCAGGAGAAGGAAATTTACAGGTTTTTCTGCCTCTCGACAAATCATATCGCTTCAGGTCTTGACAGGTGTCCCAAAATAGATAAAAGTATAGGTACCCTTTCAGACTAAAATGGTGAGTAATTCCCTCTTTTCTCCTTTCCCTTTTCTGGAGCGTAGCGCAGGGTTGCCCATTTGACCCCTCTCAGAGGGAGAAAAGGGATGATTTTCCTGCCTCTGCTCAAGAGGAGAAAAAGGAATGCACCAAAACAAGCCTGGCAGTCCTTAGAAGATTGTTTGGCATTAGATAGGGATGAGAAGAAAGAAAAATATCTCCCTGGTAAGACTAGTGCTTTGGAAAGTAAGTTACAATTAGTTGTCATGCTGAGCCGAAGGCGAAGAATCTCTGTTTTGAGATGCTTCGCTCCCCTCAGCATGACAGGTCAAAATTTTGTTTCCAAAGCATTAGCAGCATTTTTTTGAGTGGTCAACCCAGAGCAGAATACTACAAACAGGAGGATATACCTAGATTATGGTAGACTGGATTACGGTCAAACAATATGAAGATATTACCTATCACAAAGCAGAGGGTATGGCACGCATTGCCTTTAACCGGCCTGAGATACGGAATGCGTTTCGTCCCAAGACCATCGATGAGCTGATTGATGCCTTCACCGAGGCCTGGGATGATTCAAACATTGGGGTGGTACTGTTCACTGGAAACGGGCCGGCCAAAGATGGGAAATATGCCTTCTCTTCCGGTGGTGACCAGACTGTCCGTGGCGATGCGGGCTATGTCGGGGAAGATGGAGTGCCTCGACTCAATGTGTTACAACTCCAGCGCATTATTCGCTCCATGCCCAAACCGGTCATTGCCTTGGTAGCCGGCTACGCTATCGGTGGTGGGCATGTGCTGCATGTGGTCTGTGATCTGACCATTGCGGCGGAGAATGCGATCTTTGGACAAACCGGACCTAAGGTAGGGAGTTTTGATGGGGGGCTGGGCTCAAGCTATCTCGCCCGGATTGTTGGGCAGAAAAAGGCTCGCGAAATCTGGTATCTATGTCGGCAGTATACGGCCCGGGAAGCCGAAGCCATGGGGTTGGTGAACAAGGTTGTTCCCCTGGAAGAATTGGAAGCCGAAGGGGTGCGCTGGGCTCAAGAAATTCTCCAAAAAAGCCCCATTGCTATTCGTTGTCTGAAGTCTGCTTTTAATGCAGACTGTGATGGACAGATCGGCTTACAGGAGCTCGCAGGAAACGCAACCATGTTGTTCTACATGTCTCAGGAAGGCCAGGAGGGACGGAATGCCTATCTGGAGAAACGCCCACCCGAGTTTCGCAAATATCCCTGGCGCCCCTGAAGTGTCGCAGAGCCTCTCATACTAATACGCAGCACAAATCGGCTTTTGATCTCTCTTTTCTGGACAGAAGGACCTTTATGGCACGCTTACACAATGTCACGGAGACTCAGGCCTGGGTGATCGCGGCTCGTCCCAAAACCCTACCTGCAGCCATGGCCCCAGTGGTGGTCGGATCAGCTCTCGCTTATGCCGATGGAGCTTTTGCATTTTGGCCTGCGCTTGCTGCGTTGACAGGGGCATTGCTGCTTCAGATAGGTACCAACTTTGCCAATGATTATTTTGATTATCTGAAAGGGGTGGATACAGGAGATCGAAAAGGCCCTATCCGGGTAGCACAAAGCGGATTAATTCCTCTGTCACGTCTCCGGCTGGGCATTATCCTGACCTTTGGTTTAGCCCTGCTTATAGGAGTGTATCTCGTTAAGGTAGGGGGTTGGCCTATTGTGGTGATTGGGCTTGCTTCTATAGTGTCTGCTGTAACTTATACTGGTGGCCCCTATCCTTTCGGATCATATGGGCTGGGGGATGTATTTGTCTTTCTCTTTTTTGGGCTAGTTGCCGTGTGTGGCACTTACTATGTGCAAACCCTGACTATTACTCCTCTGGTCTTGATGGTCGCCATACCGATGGGGAGTCTTACGACGGCGATTCTGGTTGTCAATAACTTACGGGATATGGAGACCGATCGGCGGGCGGGAAAACATACCCTTGCTATTCTGCTCGGAGCTCAGGGTACACGCCTGGAATATCTCCTCCTTTTGGCCGCAGCGTACGCAATTCCCATCTGGATGTGGACTATGGGGGTAGTATCGGCCTGGATTTTGCTCCCCTGGTTATCACTTCCCCTTGCTGTATCGCTCATCCATCTCCTCTATACGGCTCCTTCTGGATCGCTTCTGAACGAAGCGCTGGCTCGAACCGCCAAACTGGATTTGCTTTTTAGTCTCTTATTTGCTGCAGGACTTATAATAGGATGATACAGAAGATGCGTGCTTGGCTCACTCATACCAGCCTGGTTCGCCCGAAAGGGATTGCCCTTATCCAGGGACACAGACAATGGCAATATGCGGAACTCCATCAGCTTGTTACAGAGATGGCCAGTCGACTCATCTGGGCTGGAGTAAAGCGTGGAGATCATGTGGCAGTGCTTATGCCGAATCGCCTGGAATATGTGTGCCTCATCCATGCCCTGATGCGCTTAGGAGCGGTGCTGGTTCCCCTGAACATCCGGCTTACCCCTCATGAACTCCGTTATCAAATCACACAAGCGGATTGCTCCTTTCTCCTCTGTGCCCAAGAGACAGAGCACCTGGCAATTGCTCTGCAAGGAACTGTCTCGCGTATCATATCAGTCGATCCCTCACCAGTCCTGGAAACCCTCCCGAATTTCCCGGTAGCGGATAGTGTCTTGACAGAAGGTGAACAGCTCGATCTCCACGCAGTGCAGGGAATTGTGTTTACTTCGGGGACCACAGGCCATCCCAAAGGAGTTCTCCTCACCTATCAGAATCATTTGATAAGCGCTATGGCCTCCGCTTTTCGCCTGGGTATGCTTCCGGAAGATCGCTGGCTTGCCTGTATGCCCCTGTATCATGTCGGTGGACTATCTATTATCCTCCGCTCCTGTCTCTACGGCACAACGGTCGTCTTACACCAGGGTTTTGAGGCAGAGGTGATCAATCAAATGCTCGATACCCACCAGATTACTCTCATCTCTCTCGTGCCGACTATGCTCTACAGGTTACTGGAAGCTCGAGAAGATCGGCCGTTTCCATCCAGTCTTCGCTGTGTCCTGCTGGGTGGAGCAATGGCTCCCCTCAAACTCTTGCACAAAAGCATTGCCCTGGGGATTCCAGTAGCGACCACCTATGGTCTGACCGAAACTGCCTCCCAGATAGCTACGGCCTCCCCGATGGAGGTCCGAGGGAAGGTGGGGAGTGTAGGGAAACCGCTGATGTTTTCGCAGGTCCGTATTGTGGGAGATCAGGGCCAGGAACAACCACCGGAGACAATAGGAGAGATCGTCGTGCGAGGCCCTACCGTGATGCAAGGTTATTACAAACAGCCAGAAGCCACAGCCGCTGTGCTTTGCCATGGAGAACTGTATACTGGGGACATGGGCTATATGGATAAAGATGGGGATTTGTGGGTTGTGCAACGCCGCTCTGATCTGATCGTCACTGGTGGAGAGAATGTCTATCCGACCGAGGTAGAGACTGTATTGCTCGCTCATCCGGCAGTGAAATCGGCTTGTGCGGTTGGAATAGAAGATGAGGAATGGGGACAACGTGTAGCGGCTGCCGTAGTTCTCGAAGAAAACGCTGTGCTGGGCGAACAAGAATTGATGGCCTTTTGTAAAGACCAGCTTGCCGCTTATAAACGCCCCCGTCTCCTTCGATTTGTCGAGACATTGCCCCAGACCGCCTCAGGGAAAGTGATTCGGGAAGCGGTGGTTGCTTTATTCTCTAAGTAGGGATGTGATAGTAGGGAATCGCTGAATATACTATTACTGCCACGTGATCGGGGCATTCTGAAGAGTGAAGCGACGAAGAATCTCGCCTGGCGACCACAAATTGCAGCTCCAAACGAGATTCTTTGTTCCTGCTGATCACTCAGAATAACAGAGAGAGTAAAGTCACATTAAAGTAATCTAAGCTTTTTAGATGCCCTTTAGGGAGAAGAAATATCGTTGTTACCGGGCCATTGGGGAGGGGAATTTGTAGTTGTAAGTAACGCTCTAACTATACAACGCTTCCCCCAGGCATAGACAATCCCATTTGTTAACATTGAACTCATAGCGAGTATTTCTCTCTTGTCATCCTGAATGTAGTGAGGGGTCTCTCATGAATTGTTCCCAAAACAGGAGATTCTTCGCTTCGCTCAGAATGACATTTTGGGATTTACTCGCTATGAGTTCATTAATAGTATCTCCACTCTCTCTTGAGCGAGTATTGGCTACTTACTCCTTAACCGCAACGCAAGCAGCGCGCATTTTCATCGCCAAAGATCTGTTGCTCATCACCTTCTGTTTTAGCAAAATCCAAGAGTATTCGCAAGGCTTTGGATTCATCAGGCAGGTGAAACTTTGTTGCGATCTCCTTGAGCCATTCATGTTGATCTTGCTCGATCTCTACGCTGATAGTGGTTTTGTTTTTCTCCATAGTAGCTCTCCTCCAGAAAGCCGGGCATTGAATTGAAAAGTGGACTCAGTATATTACTGACTGGCGAAAACCGTCAAGCAGTTTTCTGGAGACCTTCAGTAGGATGTGATACTGACTTACATAGTGGAAGTTGACTAAGTTCAAAAGACATGTTAACACTGAATAAATTGAGGGAAAGAATTGCTCTCAGGAATCAGATAGCAGGTGGTATTTTAAAAATCAATCCCTTTGTCTGACAGAGAATTGAAGGGGTGACCTTATGATCAAAAGACTCCGAGTGCGGAATTACTTAAGTCTCAAAGATATAGATTTGGAGCTTGGACAGCGAAATATACTTGTCGGACCGAATATGGCTGGAAAGAGTAATGTGATTGATTGCTTCAGGTTTTTAACTCATATGGCTAACTCTGGTCTCACGAAAGCCTTCCTCGATCGTGGAGGGTTTTCCGAAGTTCTCTGGAAGGGTGATAATGATAGTCGGATCTCCTTTCAATTAGTAGCCGAGGATAGAATATCAGAAAAGGATTCTGAGAAGACTTATAGGTATGAAATCTCTATTTTAGGAAGCTCTACTGGTGTGATCTCAGTTGAAAGAGAATATTTGGAAGTACAAACTGGGGATCGGATCTCAAAATTAATTGATCGTAGACATGGTCAGGGGGAGATTACGCATCAAGATGGTACCATTGCTTTTAGCCCACCTAGACCTGATCAATCAGCCCTAGAATTTTCTGTTCCAGGCTGGGAAGGAACGCTAGTGAAAAATCTTATGGCGAATTGGCGATTCTATCGTCTCCTTCCGGTGCTCATGAAACAGCAGGTGAATCTAGCCATAGGGCAAAATTTTCTGCTGGAAAATGGAGAGAATTTTTCTAGCTGGCTCATGACATTACAGACAAAATATCCTGAGGAATTTCGTCTGCTGAAGCAAGTGGTTATGGAGGTATTTCCTGATGTAATGCAAATTCTCGCCCCGCCAACCCAATATGCGACTACTTATGTTTTTACTCGAGAAAGGCACCTCAAACAACCGGTGACTATTTGGCGCATGTCAGATGGTGAATTAACTTTTATAGCCTTACTGTCACTGATTTTTGCTCCTGAAGAGCTCGGGGCTCCTCTCTACTGTGTAGAAGAACCAGAGAATCATCTCCATCCTCGCTTACTTGAAACCCTGGTGGAGCTGGTTATACAGAGACAGAATGAGCTTGGTTCGCAAGCAGCTCAGCTTATGGCCACTACTCATTCCCCCTACCTGGTAGACCGGTTTAGCCTTGATGATCTTATCGTTGTGGAAAAGAAAGATGGAGCAACACATTGCACGCGACCTGCTTCCAAAAGTCATCTCAGAGAGCTTTTGGAGAGGGAAGAACTCGGATTAGGAGCACTCTGGTATTCTGGAGCACTTAGTGAGAATTAATGCAAACCTTTGGATTAATCGTTGAAGGTGATTATGACGCAGCAGCACTCCAAGAATTCCTCCGCAGATGTGCTGGGGAGGATGCGGCTATTGTCTCTCGTCCATGTGGTTCAGGGGGTTCGCTTATAAATCGGTTTCGAGGCTTTCTCGAAGAATTTCGTTATGCTAAAGGTGGGGCACCTGTTGACAAAGCCTTTATTATGCGTGATGCTGATCAAAAAAATCCAGACGAACTGATCAAAAAAATGCAGTCTATGATTTTCAACCGAACCTATCCATTTCCTGTAAAATTTGTGATAATCGTTCGTGAACTAGAAACTTGGCTTCTTGCAGATAACGAGGCTATTATACGAATAGTGGCAGAATATTCTAACAGGAGAGCATCTAAGATTAGAATACAAGAAATTATCGGTACTCTCGAGGAAATTCAAGACCCAAAAACAAGACTGCAAAAAATACTCTCAGATGCCAAGATCGCTTATACAAGAAATTGCTAGAAAAATTGCTGCAGTGGCAAACATAGAGAGAGTAGCTTACCGTTGTCCAAGGTTTAGAGAATTCTGTCAAGCAATACAGGATTGCTAAATATCTTGACCATATCACCTCAGGAAGCTAGAGCCAGAATCAAAGCAGTCTGAAGCGCTGGTTGACAGAGAACTTTTTGGGAGAGGGCTTCAGCAGTATCTTATAGAGATCAATGAATTGTAAAATTTCTCTAACCTCATTGGTCGAATGAAAATCTAGAGACGGGGCAAACTGAGGCTACACAGAATGAAGCAGTTGTCTCCATCCTCATGTAGCCCAGTTTGAACTTGCACCCCCTGTTTGCTTACTTCCCGTCCCTCTATTTATCTAACCGGATATTCCAGGCCACCGGGGTAGGGGACTCGCGTACCCCTTTGACATAGTTACGGCGAGCGCGCCAAAAGGTCCATTCCCCTAGCGGTACATAAGAGACTTCCTGGAACATGAGCTTTTGCATCTCGGCGGCGAGTTCTTTCCGCTTGTCCTCCTCTGTAATCCGGGCCCATTGTTCTCGCATCGAATTCATCTTTTCACTACAATTCCATCCAAACCAAGCTCCCGCACATCCATCAAACCCTCTATTGACCACTGGATTAAACAAGAGATCAAAAGGCCAGGAGGTATGAAACAGATTCCATCCTCCTTCGGCTGGAGGTTTTTTCTCCGCCCGACGCGATACCAGAGTGCTCTAATCCATTGGTTGCAGATCGACGTTGATTCCAATTTTGGTCAAGAGCTGCTGAGTCACGAGGGTGAGTGCGTGAAGCTGAGCGATGTCCGTCGGATCCATCAATACGACCGGTCTACCATCATATCCGGCCTCTTGCAATAGTTGTTTTGCCTTCTCGAAGTTTTGTTGTACCAGGGCTTCAGAGCCTGCATCAGTGGCATAAGGGCTTCCACACATATAATAGGAAGGACAGGAGAATTTCTGATCGCCGGCTGCCGCCCGGAGGTACATTTCTTGATTGACCATCCAGAGAAGCGCTTGACGGGCTTTCTCATTATTAAAGGGAGGATGCAAATGATTGGGACGCATCCAACCTTGCCACCCGCGTGGATTATCCGTAAAAACGGTGAGGTTGGGGTTTTTTTCTAGCACCAGGATAAAATCGTGTGGAGGTAGCTCCCAATAGTCCACTTCTCCAGCTTCCAGTGCGGTACTGGCTGTTGCAGGATCTGGAATATAGACCCACTCTACACGATCCAGATAGACCCGTTTGCCTCCCGATCCATAGTTCGCTGGTTCTGGGCGCGGCACGTAGGCATCGTTTCGTACATACACGACTTTATGCCCCGGTTGCCATTCTTCTTTAACAAATTTGAATGGGCCAGAACCGATGGTCTCCTTAATCTGTTCCTCAGCCGGAGTTGCCGCAATGCGAGCAGGCATCACATAAGCGGGAAGATTTGCTTTGGAGAGGGCGTCCATGACCATACCAAAAGATTCCCGTAAGGTCAGACGAAAGGTTTTGGTATCGAGGGCTTCCACTTTTAGTACCCCTCTCTTCCCATACCTACCTGATTCAACACTGCCTAGTGTCTTTTGCAAAAAGGTCACAACATCTGCCATTCTGAGTGCCTATAAGGAGCAAAGAATCTCCTGAAAGAGAACAGAGCCTTTGCAAGCGAGGTGCTTCTCCTTCGGCTCAGCATGACCACTCATCAGCACTTCCTGAACAAAGCACTAGTGTCTGGTCAAGGTTACAATGGTGAGTTGTTCCCTCTTTTCACCCTCACCCTGGCCCTCTCCCCTCAAGGGAGAGGGGAGAAAAAGGCACGCACAAAAACAAGTTTAACAAGGCACTAGGCTAAGAGGCAGTGTCATTGGAGACGTGCTTCGATAGTAGCCACATTCAGTAAATGCTCAAAAAATGCATAAGCAGTCTCACTATCCCATTCGCGAGGCCCAACGACACTGGCCACAATTCGACCTTCACGATCCAAAATATAGGTGGTTGGAAGCCCCATTACTCCATAAGTGGTTCCCACCGTCCCATCGGTGTCCAGTAAAACCGGGAAAGTAAACTGGAATTCGTCCATAAATTTCTGGGCTTGTTGCTGACTCTCCTGAAAGTCAATGGCGAGCATAACAAAATCTCTGTTCTGCATACGTTGAAAAAGTCTCTCCATGGCAGGCATCTCGGCTCGGCAAGGTGGACACCAGGTTGCCCAAAAATTGAGAAACACGATTTTTCCTCGTTGATCCGCTAAGGAAACCTGTTTTCCAGAAAGATCTGGTAAACGAAATTCTGGTGCAAGACGAGGTTCTTTCGGAAGGGAGAGCCCAAGCTCCTTCCCCTGTTTTAAGGCTTCTGCATAATGCTCTGTTGCCTCTCTCTGTACGAAGAAGATCGAAAAGATCACCACGAAACCGATTATCCATCCCAGGTGGAGGAAGAGGCGCACAGGAAAGATTTTAGGGATAACCTCTCTGTTCTCCTGTTCCATAACTTCTCCTTTGTCAAATCACAACCTGAAGTACTTATATGCATTATGCACAATTCAACACGCTCTAACCTCCTTGATATTCCGCAAAAAGATAATGCCGTTGATAGGAGAGGACAACCCTTTTGGGACATCCACTATACCTTTCTGGCCCAAGAATAGCAAGAGCATGTATGATTTTTTCGTTGCTGCCCTACTCTGAGCAGATCTTAGAGGAGAGGTGAATTTCCCAAAAACTTCGTTCTATTCTACCTCCTCCGGAGTGAATTTTCCATCGGCAAGTTTTATCGACAAGAATGTCGAAAAAATCGACAAATCTTTCCCACATCTTAAAAACGAAGAAAAAGAGAATTTTGCTCCTGAAGCCTAAGAAAAGGATAGTTCTTTTCGACAATTCCGTCGATGATAAACCAAAACTTTTGATGGCTCCAGAAAGAGACCATTGAAGAATCTCTTTTTAATTTCTACAGTTCAAAAGTCTTGGGGTTCATCTTTTCGAAAAATATGATCTGGCATATCCTTTGCTTCTCTGGTGGTTAAAGAAAAACACCAGGCATCTAGAGCGCGAATTAACCCTACCCGTTGCCCAAAGCTCGGTGTGGTCAGTGAAGGTATCCGGTCATTAATATAACTCCACCCGAAAGAGAGGAAATACTATGGATACAAGCCAAACGCCGAAACGATCCAAAGGGTCTATTCTCGTAGTCGATGATGATGCCTCGATCCGAGCTGTTCTAGCAGAGTTCTTTCAACAAGAAGGCTTTACTGTACACGCGGCACCCGATGGCCCAACCGCCTTAGCGGCCTTTGAAGCAGAGGGCTTTGATATGATCTTTCTCGATTACCTTCTACCCTGTATGACCGGTCTGGAAGTTGCGGCCTCCATACGCAGAAAAGATCCTTCTACCCCAATCATCCTGATTACAGGTACACCGAGATTGCTGGTCGTTGAGGAAATTATTAAGGCAGGAATTTCACAGGTACTTTCAAAGCCATTCACTCCCAAGCAAATTCTCGCCTGCTGGCAACTAAATTATCACTCGATAGTAGATGAATCACCCTCTTGTTGATGTAGTAACCAGTGAGTGCTGCAGGGTCAGGAGGTGCCTATGGTGAGAGGAGATAAAGAAGGGAATCCAAGGCCTTCATCTTATACCAGACAAAACATCCATGAAAAACTCTCTTCTTCTGAGGACTTACTTGATTCAGAGAAGGAACTACACTATACTGAACGAGAAAGAGAATAGATAAAAAAAAGAGGGTTGAAGGTATTGCTATTTTCTTTCAGAGGTGGGACCAGATGTTTTCTGGAATTTTTCAACAGATCAGACACTATTTTCGCACCCCCCGCTATGTATTGGCTTTGATTTTTCTGGTTGTGATTGTGGTGGGAACAGTGGCGGTCTTTGGGAACTCTCTGGAAAAACGAAATCTCCAAGAGACTCTTCGCCGAAATGCCCTGGCGCTGGCAAAAACCCTGGCCATCAGCAGCCAGAATGCTCTCGTCGCCAATAGACTCCTCGAAGATCTCGTCGCCCAGCGACTCCTGGATAACGCTCGTCTAATCGATTTTCTCTTACCAGAGGACCCCTCGACAAGTACCCTGACTCAGATTGCAGCCCTTAACCGACTGGCCTGTCTGGAAGTATTGGATATCAAAGGGAATAAAATTGCTACCTCGCAGTGTACGCCAGAGATGCGAGGGACGATGCGACGCTTTTATGATCCGATTTTGCGCGGAAAAGCCCAGGAAGCATTTGATGGATTTGGTGAGGAGAAGTTCTGGCTAGGGGATAACTATGCAGTAGCAGTGAGACGTATCCAAGCTCCTGGGGTAATTGTAATCACTGCTGCAGCGAGCTATATCCTGAATTTCCGAAAAGAGATTGGTATTCAACGCCTCATTGAGGATTTGAAAGATCATCCGTATCTGGCTTATATTGCTCTGCAAGATATTGAACATTATACCTACATTGCGCATACCGATCCGCGCTTGATTGGGACCAAAGAGGGAGAAGAATGGTTTCTCCAAGGAGATGTCGTCGCCACCGAAGAAGGGCAAATGCGTCTTCTCCATGCGGATGATAGACGTATCCTTGAAGTGACTCGCCCCTTTTTTTTTAAAGGGCGGAAAATAGGCTTATTTCGGGTGGCGTTAGATCGGAGCCATATTGAGCGGATCTGGCGACAGTCCTTAGCTTCGATAGCGGCCTATAGCTTTATTCTCCTTCTCATTTCGAGCATTGGAGTGGCGGCGATTTCTCGTATTCAGGAAAAACGATGGGAACGTGTACAACAACTGGAGAGGGAGTTAGAACAGAACAAAAAATTGGCGGCACTGGGCAATTTGGCGGCCGGAGTCGCTCATGAAATCAAAAACCCGCTAAACGCTATTTCCATGGGGATACAACGTCTTCAAAAACAATTTCTGCTCACCAATACACCAAAAACAGAATTTCTCCAACTGAGCGCCACCATTCGAAAGGAAATTCAGCGTCTGAACGAAATTGTGGAAAACACCATGCAACTCGCTCGTCCACTTCCTCTCCAAAAAGAAACATTTCATCCCCTTCCACTCTTTCAGGATCTCGGTGTTCTCATGGAAGAAGAAGCTAAAGCGCGGGATATCACATGGAGAATGCTCCTGCCTCCTTCTTATCCCTTACTGATAGGTGATCCTAAACAGATCAAACAGACCTTGTTAAATGTGCTCTTGAATGCTTTTCAAGCGACCAAACCTGGGGGAGAGGTGACGCTATACGTCGAGGAAACCGAAGAATTTCTGGGTTTGCATATCGTAGATACAGGGATCGGTATGACTCCGATTATCATCGAGAAGATCTTTGATCCCTATTTCACTACACGGGAACGTGGTATGGGTTTGGGTCTCTCTATTGCCCATCATATTATCGAGTCCCATGGAGGAAAAATCACCGTGGAGAGCCAACCTGGTCAGGGCACTATATTCCATATCTTTCTTCCCGTGGCAAAAGAAAAAAACAAATAAGGGAAGAAGTGTGAAAAAACCGGTGTAAAACAGATGGGCTAGCAAGGGAGAGGAGGATCGATGGAAGGATTCCGGATATTAATTGTGGATGACGAGCCGTCACAACGGGAAATTCTCCAGGGGTTTTTAGCCGCCGAAGGGTGGGAAGTAGACACGGCTGAAAATGGTACGGAAGCCCTGAATTTGTTTCGAAAACATCCTTTTGACCTCTGTTTGGTAGATTATCGGATGCCAGACATGACTGGATTAGAATTGCTTGAAAAGCTGAAAAGCCAACCCCCAGAAGCGGCAGTAGTCATTATCACCGCCTATGGCTCGATCACGTCGGCAGTGGAGGCCATGAAACTTGGAGCCTATGATTATCTCACCAAACCGATCGATCTCGATGAATTATCCCATCTCATCGCGAAGATTCAAGAACGGCAGCATCTCCTGACCGAGGTACGAGAGCTCCGGGAACAGCTTATAGAGCGCTTCCGGTTTGATCACATCGTCGGAGAAAGTGGTAAGATGCAGGAGGTGCTCAGTCTCGTGGCCAGAGTAGCTCCGAGTGATACAACGGTGCTGATCCGTGGAGAGAGCGGTACCGGCAAGGAGTTGATTGCCAAAGCGATTCATTACAATAGCCCACGAAGCGAACGGGCGTTTATCAAAGTAAATATTGCCGCGCTTCCAGAAAATCTGCTGGAAAGTGAGTTATTTGGTCATGAGAAAGGTGCTTTCACCGGAGCGGCTGAACAACGGATAGGACGGTTTGAATTAGCCGACCGAGGAACGATCTTTCTCGATGAGATTGGCGATTTACCCCTCCCCCTCCAGGTCAAACTGCTCCGTGTCTTGCAGGAGCGGGAAGTAGAGCGGGTAGGGAGTAATCGTCCCCGACCAGTCGATATCCGCATTATTGCAGCGACCAACCAAGATCTGGAGAAAGCCCTCGCCGAAAAACGCTTCCGTGAGGACCTCTATTATCGTCTCAATGTAGTTCCTATTTTCTTACCACCGCTCCGAGACCGCAGAGAGGATATTCCTCCCCTGATCGATTTTCTCCTCAAAAAGTTTGTAGAACGAACCGGAAAGCAGGTGCAGGGAGTCTCTCGAGAAGCTATGGATATCCTCATCTCCTATAGTTATCCGGGAAATATTCGCGAACTGGAAAATATTCTGGAACGAGCAGTGCTTCTCACCCGCTACAACCTGATCACGGTGGAAGATCTCCCGCTCCATCTCCGCGAACAAAGCCTGGAACACGAAGTGATCCTGCATCCAAAGCGAATGGCGCTTCCGGATGCGCTGGAAAGTCTGGAGAAGCAAATGATTCTGCGCGCGCTGGAACAGCACGATCATGTGCAGACACGCGCAGCGGAAGAACTGGGCATTAGTGAACGGATGCTCCGATACAAGATGAAAAAACATGGTCTCTAAGATGGAAAAACCGTGATCCTCTCTTCTTCACTTCATAGCCCATCAGATAGGGGGATCTGGATACTCGCTATCTTATCTGGTCTTCTGCTGGCGTTGACCTTTCCTCGATATAACCTCGAATCTCTCGCCTGGATTGGATTGTTTCCCTTGTTTTTCGCCTTACGGGGAACCACTCCGCTGACTGCGTTCTGGTTGGGAGGAGTAACCGGCCTGGTTTTCTATCTGCTTACCCTGCGATGGATCACCCATACGATGATGGTTTACGGGAATCTACCTTTTTTCGTGAGTGCCCTCCTTCTCTTGCTTCTGGTCAGCTATATGAGTTTCTACCTCGCTTGTTTTGCCTCACTCTTTCGCTGGTGTACCCTCTGTTTTCCACACTGGAATCTTCTAGTGGCCCCTGCTCTCTGGATCACCCTGGAGTGGTTACGCGGCCATGTATTCACCGGTTTTCCCTGGGCCACTCTGGGTTATTCGCAGTTTTTGACGCTACCAGTGATTCAGATTGCAGATATTACAGGGGTTTATGGGATCAGCTTCCTAATTGTTTATGTAAATATTGCCCTGTTCGAACTCTGGAAAGCTATCTGGGAAAAGCCCAAAGAGGCGATCCCTTTAGGTGGGTTGCTCTGTGGTCTGCTCTTGCTTCCTGCTGGAGTCCTGGGATATGGATGGTGGCATATGCATCGTTCTGGTACCATAACTCCCGCAGAGGGGCCTGCCGTACGGGTTGCGCTTTTGCAAGGGAATATCCTGCAGGATCATAAATGGGATCCAGCTTATCGAGAAGAGATTTTTCAGATCTATGCTGATATGACTCGACGGGTCGCGCGACAGAAGACCTCTGTGGATCTGATTGTCTGGCCAGAAGCCGCCACACCCTTTTCCTTTCTGCAAGACCCGATTTATACTGAGCGTTTACTCTCTTTGATCAAAGCAGAAAAGCGTTTTTTGCTCTTTGGGAGTCCCACTATACATCAGCACCCACAGCATCCGCAAAAGAGACAATGGTTTAATAGTGCTTTCCTCGTCTCTCCTCGTGCAGAAGTACTAACCCAATACAATAAGATACACCTGGTACCCTTTGGTGAATATGTCCCCCTTCGGTATCTTCTCTTTTTTGTCGCTCAAATGGTCGAAGGGGGTGAGTTTGTACCTGGAAAAGAGTTTACTATTATGCAGATCCCGGCTGGGCGTTTTTCCACAGTGATCTGTTACGAGATTATCTTTCCCAACCTTGTTCGGCGTTTCGTCAACAACGGAGCACAGTTTCTGGTGAACCTGACCAACGATGCCTGGTTTGGGAAGAGTGCAGCGCCGTATCAACACCGAGCGATGGTCATCTTGCGTGCGGTGGAAAACCGCATTCCGATCATTCGAGCAGCAAATACCGGTATCTCTGCCATTATTGATCCGCGAGGGGTTATCCAACAGGAAACCGAGACCTTTATCCGTACCACCCTGGAAGGCACCATTGCCCTTAGAGGCGATGCTCAAACTTTCTATACCCGATACGGGGACATATTTGTTTATACGGTGATGCTTTTAACCGGAATTTTCCTCTGGAAGACCTACTGGCATCGGCGCTCTCTTGCTAGAGAAAATCAACAGACCAAGAACCGATCTTCCTGACCTGGAGAGAAATTTTCACTCAAAGAACAGAAATCCTCACGAAGAGTTCCAAGGACCGACAGAAATGACAAGAAGTTCGACAAATCTTCCGAATAACAAATAACAAGGGGGGTCAAGTACTGAAAAGCTCCTTTTCTTTTCAGAACCAAGAAAGCCATTATCTCTGAGAGGTTATTTGTTTTCAATAATCAGTTCAATCGACAGAGGTGTCGAAGAGGATAACAAAGATTTCTAGAGAGAAAGGGAAAGGGTAATAGCAGCAATCTCCCTCTCCTTTTCTCAGGCGAACCGTTTTCTCTCGACAATCATGTCGAAGCAGACGAGGGTGATCGGATTCGATTGATGAATTCTCCTTTTTAGGAAAAACTGATTTTTTCAATACCTTAGAGTTATGGGGGCTTTGGATTTCTCCAAAGAGGAAAATTCTGGCATGCTCTTTGCCTTAAATAAAGGGGAAGTTGCTCATATCAAGGAGTATGGCACGATGCCTTCATAAACCGTGCTTGGAGGTAAGGTGCCCCAAAATCAACGATGCAATTGTGAAGGAAAGGAGGATACTATGAAAAAGATAGGAACCTTCTTAGCAGGAGTTGCCATGTTTAGCTTTCTGCTTATTCCGGAAGCCTTGTCCCAGCAACAGGGGACAAAATTTGAAAAAAACCAGGAAGTAACCCAAAGCCCTACTGGACAAACCCCTGAGATTTCCCAATCACCAACCGAGTACACAGCAGAGAAAGTAAAAGAGACTGCATCAATGACAAACCAGGGGAAATTACTCTATGCCAATGATCTTATAGGGATGAGTGTAGTGAATCCCAAAGGAGAAAACATAGGAGAAATCGAAGAACTAGTGATTAATCCGCAAGAAGGGCGTATTAAGGAGGTCGTGGCATCCTTTGGAGGCTTTTTGGGGATCGGGAGCAAATCTGTGGCCATCCCATGGGATGAGCTAAAGCTGTCACCTGATAGTCAGAATATTCTCCTCGCCATGGGGAAAGAGGAGCTCGAACAAGCTCCGCCTTGGGAAAAACCTAGAGAAGAACCTCAACAACCAGTACCAGAAGCTCCGGTGGGGACGGAAGGAGCAATATCACCATCACCACCAAGAACACAGTAAGTCCGGGGCTTTAACCCTTATCTATGCCTGGGGGATAAGTTCTATCCCCCTTCTTTCGGCTTTAGCAAGTAAGTCTCTAGTAAATTCTTTCCCTTTTCTATCCTGGAACCATATCTTCGTAAGCAGTAGTACTCTCGAGAAGCACATCGCCAAGTCCGGAAAATCTTTGAGCTCTTGCTCTCGGTATGCTCGGGTAGTGAAGGCCTTTAGACAGTGCTGCTTTCCTGAAATGTAAAAATCCTCGAAAACTGATCCTGGGTATCTCTAGATTTCGATACATACGACAAAAATGTCGAAAAGAGACAAATCTTTCCGAAGGTAAGAGCAGGATAAAGGACTCAGCTCCTTTAGTGCATATTCAAGAGAAACTTTTGGAATTGTTCATGTGGATGAGGGAATAGGGGGTTTTGAAAGTACAGATCTGCAGCCTGCAATAGGCGAGATGCCCACACTCCCAAGGAACGTACTTTCCCCGAGAGGTCTCCTGATAATACCTTGGCCATGTCCATAGACAATTTTGTCGAGGTCTGAAGAAGAGAAGTAGAGAGCATACAGAGGCTATCAAAGCGTAGAATTCCTCTATTTGCCGCCTTTTTCTCTGATTTCTTCTCCCTCTTGATAATGATTGGCATATATTTTGCGAATACAGTATTCCAAATTCCAACGAAATGACCATCAATCTCTTGACGGAAAGAATACTTCCCTCACCCTGATCAGCAGTATCAGGGAAAAAAGGGGGATTAGTGGAATAGAGAGGAGGAAACTATGCGCAAGGGAACGATGCTTGTGTTAGTGTATATATTAGCTGGAAGTTTTACCTTAACTGCAGTGGAGGCAATGACGGTGTTTACTCCAACTCCAGCAGCAGAGAAGATGCTACGCAGTAAAGTGGTAGAGATGAAAGAAGGATTTCAGGTTGAGCGGCCCTATACGATCCTGGGAATTATACGGACCTATGGGTTTTCCCATGCTACCGCAACAGAAGCTTTGGAGGAAAAGGCCAGGGAAATTGGAGCAGATGCTCTCCTTGGGGTAAAAGAGCTCACTCCTGGCGAATTTAGTGCCTGGGCAATTCTCTATCAAGATTTCCATACTCAACTGACTTCACAGATACAGTAAGGACCTAAGTTAGAAGAGAAAACGCCCCGTTAAACATTAAAAGGGAGAACAAGTTTTATGAAACGCATGATGAGTCTTGTTTTACTAGGGATACTTCTATTGATTGCTATCGAGGGCTGCGCCAATATGACTCCACGACAACAACAAACCTTGAGTGGGGGAGCTATCGGAGCTGCAGGGGGTGCAGCCGTTGGTGCCATTGTAGGCGGAAGCCCTGCACTGAGGGCAGCGATTGGTGGTGCGGCGGGTGCAGCCACCGGCGCTTTTTGGCAGGATATCAAGAGGGGACTCGGAGGAAAATGAGGGATAGGGCATATGAGAGGCGGAACAATGATATGGGTTTGGTTAGGAGTTTGTCTGATAAGCTTGACTGGTTGTGTAACTTCAGGCTATGTCGATGACAAGACCAGGAAGCAAAAATGACCAAATTTGAGGAGCGCTTGGCCACTGTAGAATCTCTCCTGGTGTCTACTGATACCCGAATTACAGAACTGGCCAGTACCCAACAGGCCATGAATCAGGAACTCCAAGAGACAAAAACTGCCCTCACTGAGATACGAGACCAGGAAATGTCAGAAATAAGACAACACCTCATTTCTTTGCAGGCGAAAATGAAAGATCAGGAAAAGCAGCTTCAGGATTTTATAACGAGAGAGGCACGCCAGGAGCTCCTCACAGATACAGTCTATTTTGCAGAGGGACAGGCTTATCTGACTACAGAGGCCCAAACAGTCCTGGATAAGCTAGGAGCAAACTTAATAGGTCAAAACTTTTCGCAACTAGAAATCGTTGGCTACGCAGATCAAGAAGGTGCTTCAGTTTCTCCATTAGTGTTGAGCCAAAAAAGAGCAGAAGCAGTGGCTGACTATCTGAGTGATCGCTTCCATCTAGATAGACAGAAATTTTCAATCAAAAGTTTTGAGGATGCTTATCCGTTGACTGCTAGTCTTACTGAAGAAGGGAAAGCGCAGAGTCGGAGAGTGGAGATCAAAGCCTTTACTCTCCCTCAGCCTCAGGAAAGAGTAGAAGTCAAACAGTGAGTTTGAGTGGTAATCCAATGATTCTCGCTATTCCTTTACCGAGAAAGGAGGTTGCAATTTATGAAAAGCAAAAGAGTGGTGAGCAACCAAATGCTGATACTTTTTCTGATTATGGTGGCAGTGGTAGCCTCTGGCTGTGCTACGAAAGGATATGTGGATCAAAGAGCGGGAGAGTTGGCTACTCTCCATGGTGAACAGATTGATCAAGTGCGGAAACTCGCCCTGCAAAATCAGAGCGATATCCGCACAGTGACCGCTCGAATGAATACGATAGAGCAAGTCCAGCAGAACTTGAGTCGGCAGGTTGCTGAAGTGCAAGGAACCGTGCTGGATTTGGAAGCAAAGGTGAACAATGCTGGTCTGCAGGTGGCGATGAATGACGATATCTTCTTTGAATTTGGACGGTATCGGCTGACCACAGAAGCCCGGGCGAAACTGGATAATCTCGTATCTCGACTCCGCGGGACTTCCTTTGAGGCTATTCATTTGAGTGGGCATACGGACAGTGTAGGTGGAGAGGCTTTTAATTTTGATCTCGGACGAAGACGGGCAGAGACCGTGGCTGCGTACCTGGCTCAGCAAGGTATTGCTCAGCATAAACTACACATCATTAGTTTGGGCGAACAAGTTCCGGAAGACTCCAACAATTTGAGTGCCGGCCGAGCGCAGAATCGTCGGGTAGATGTCCGGGTACTTGAATCATCGATGAAACGCTCGGTCATGTAGGGGGAGGAAAACGGCTCTCCGTCTCCGGTCTCTGAAGCGGAGAGCCGTTTTTGTGATTGCATGGAGAAGGTGGCATTTTGGTCGTAGGGCAGGTGCTCTCTTTAAATCTTCATATGTGGATCGAGAAAGTCACGAAGCCCGTCACCCATCAGATTAATTACGAGCGTGGTGAGAAAAATGGCCCCACCGGGAAAGGCCGCTAACCACCAGCGTTTAAGCATATAGACTCGTCCTTCTCCGAGCATCCCACCCCAGGTAGGAGTCGGTGGTTGTACCCCAAGTCCCAGAAAGCTGAGAAAAGATTCCAGGATGATCATACGAGCTACCTGGAGGCTAGCAATGACGATAATAATACTCAATAAGTTAGGCAAAATTTGCGAAAAGATGATGCGGAGATGCGTCATTCCTGCGGCACGTGCAGCCATGACAAATTCTCGTTCCTTTAGGTTCATAGTCTCCGCCCGAATCACTCGAGTATAAAGAGGCCAGCCAGTAATCCCAAGGACAAGAATCATATTGCGAAAACTCGGTCCCAGTACGGCAATCACTGCTAAGGCCAGGAGCACAAAGGGAAAGGTTAGCATAATATTTACCAGGGTCGAAATTACCGCATCGGTCCATTGCCCAAAATACCCGGCTGCTAACCCCAAGAGAATACCAATACTCGAAGCAATAATGACTGCCAATAAACCAACGGTTAACGAGACCCGTCCTCCATAGATAATCCGGCTCAAAATATCCCGTCCAATCTGATCTGTCCCCAAGGGGTGTGTTGGCGCAGCATTTTCCATCCAAAACGGTGGTCGCAGCCTGGCCGTTATATCTGGCTCTAACGGATCATGAGGGGCAATAAGAGGGGCAAAAATTGCCGTGGCCACAATGAGCAACAGGATTAGTGCGGCTATCACGCTGTATTTCAGACGCCACAGACGGTACATCGTCAGCGCAAAAGCCGAGCGCGCTTCTGTTTTTTCCAGTTCGGGATATTTCCTCGCAGCAGCCATAGTGTTTATAACTACCCTTTCCTTCTGCCCGCTTGACATATTAAGCCTCCGACCGAATCCTTGGATCAATAAACCCTACAATAATATCCACCATCAGATTGACAATAACTATGCTAAAGGCCAGTAAAAAGACAGCCGTCTGCACCAAAGGGTAATCCGAGTTGCGAATAGCTGTTACCGCCAGTGTGGCTACCCCAGGCCAGGCAAATACCGTTTCGGTCACAATGGCCCCTCCGAGCAGTTGACCGAACTGTAAGCCTACAACCGTAATGACGGGAATGGCCGCATTCCTGAAGGCGTGTTTTACCAACACCTTACTCTCGGCGAGCCCCTTTGAACGAGCGGTGCGAATATAATCTTGCGATAAAACTTCGAGCATCCCAGAGCGAACCAAGCGCATCGTGATAGGGGCCAAGAAGACCCCTAGCGTAAAAGCAGGGAGGATGAGATGCTGCCAGGTACCATATCCAGAGGCGGGAAGAAGATGTAAATATACAGCAAACAAAATGATCAGCATGATACCCAACCAATAGATTGGCATGGCTTGCCCTGCAATCGCAAAGATGGTACAGAAGTTATCCCAAAAGGAATATCGTTTGATTGCAGAGATAATGCCCAAGGGAATAGCGAGCAGTAATGCAACCAACAGTCCACTAAACGTCAGGAGGAGAGTAGCCGGCATACGTTCCATGACTAAATCAAAAGCGGGTTTTTTGATAAAAAGTGAATTCCCAAAATCTCCCCGCAGTGCTCCTTTCAGAAATCGATAATACTGAACATATAACGGTTGGTCAAAGCCCATCGCCTTCCGAAACCGCTCCATCTCTTCTTTTCCTGCGTCGTAAGGGAGTAGAAGGAGCACAGGATCAGCCGTCAGATGCAGGAGAGAAAAGGTAATCACGGAGATGCCTAGACATACGATAATTAATTGGACACCTTGCCGAAAAAGGAATTGCCTCATAGCCCGCCTTCATTGATCAATAATTCTATTCTCATGGAGAAGGTTGTCTTCACCAGAGGCGTACAAAATAATACGCCTCTGGTGGGGATTCGCATAGGCAAACCAGGCCGAAATGCTTAAGCTTTTGCCGGTTTAGCCAAAAATAGCCGATCGATTTCATCAGGAGGCGCCTCCCACTTGATACGGTTACTCACCCCCCAGATACCATGAAATCCCCATTTAAAAATATGGGCGGCTTCATCTTTCAGATGGTGCTGGATCTTCGAGTAGATCGCTTTTCGTTTTTCTTGATCGATCGTGCTCCGACCTTCCTGAATCCAGGTATCCAGTTGTGGATTGGCGTAATACGCCCAGGGACTACTCGAATGAAAGAGGTCGTACATGATTCCATCTGCGTCAAAGACCGAATAATACCCCCAGCTCCAGGTAAACATGGGTCCCCCATTGCCTTCTTTTACCTTGGTGACGAAAGGCCCGACCTCCTCTACCAGTTCAAATTTTATTTTGATTCCTACCTTGCTTAAATCCGCTGCCATCGCCTCCGTGGTTTGCTTCGCCCCTGGCTCTACGGTAGTAAGACTATCTAACCAGCGCACTTCGAAGCCATTCGGATATCCTGCTTCGACAAGCAGTTTTTTGGCTTTTTCTGGATCATGCGGATAGGGCTCCACACTCGGATCATATCCAAAAGCCATCGGATTGATCACGGTAGCGGTCCGAGTGGCGGCTCCATTGAGGATATATTTGATATACCCGTCGATGTTCACCGCATAATTAGCCGCCTGCCTTACCAGCTTATTCTGGAAAGGATTTGGGCCACTGCGACCGAGACTGTCAAGTTGAATAAAGCCGGTCCGGAGAATTGGAGAGGTGGTGTGATGAGCTATACCAGAACCTTCTACCACTTCGATCTGATCTGGAGGGAGTGCCCGTACGATATCTACTCCCCCAGAGAGGAGTTCGGCAATCTGGGTGGCGGTTTCGGGAACAACTCGTATTTTTGCATATTTAAAAGCTGGCTTAGGACCCCAATAATTTTCGTTGCGTTCAAAGAGGAGTTCACGCCCCTTGAGCCAGCGCACAAATTTATACGGGCCGGTACCTACCGGATGCTCGGCGATCCAGGCATTTCCTTTTTCTTTTACATATTTTTCGGGAAGCATCTGGAAATTCTGCATCCGTTCCAGCATAATCGGATACGGGTTATGGGTCTTGAACCGCACTGTATAATCATCCAGCACCTCTACGCTCTTGATCTCTTTGTGATTTCCACGTTGCGGAAGATTGTTATCTGGATTCAAAATCCGATCATAATTGAACTTTACCGTATGTGCGGTAAATGGTTCTCCATTATGAAAAGTAACATCTTTCCGCAGAGTAAAATCCCAGGTAACCTCATCTATCACCTTCCAGGAAGTAGCTAAATGGGGCACAATCTGTTTGGTTTCTAAATTCCGCACCACTAAATTGTCAAAAAGATGATACATGGTAATAATACCGAGTCGCAGGATATGGTCATGAGGATCAAGAGTCGTGATATCACTAGCAAAGGTCAGAATAACTGTCTCGTCACGGGGCGGTTCAAAATCGGCACTGACCGCTTCGGCGGGATTGAGATGGATAAACGGTCCCAGAGCTATACTTCCAAGAGTTGCCCCGGTCAGTTTCAGATATTCACGTCGGGTGAGAGCTAACCGTTTCATATTTTCTCCTCTCTTCCTGTCTTCATAAATTCTGCTAGGATTACTCTTGAAAGAGAGTTTCTTTATGATTCCTTGTCTCTTTCAAGTTCATAATGCATAATAAGTAAGTATCACTAAGCATTTTTCACAAAAGCCAGAGGTAGGGTGGGCTCCGCCCACCAACACAGCCAGGGGTATTCTTGGTAGGCACAGCCCACCCTACATTTTTATGGCGGTGAAGAGTGCAAGAAATTTCGTCATACTTACTTAGGCAAAAGCAATTATGCGATAAGAGTTCTTTTAAGTCAATCGAGATTTATTTCTGGGGTGGGGGATTCTTTTGCCTTTTTCCTTCATGCTTTACCAGGAGAGCGGCTGATGATGCATAGCCGATGAGTTCTATCCCTGGAGTAAATTCACCTTGACAGCCTTCGGACTTTCCCTTAGACTTTTGCCTGAGATTTAGTGAATGGAGTTGGTTTATTATAAGGACTATACTTTTGCAGAATTCTGCTAACCCTTTGAAATTCTAAGTTTTCTATTTGGAAGCGAGCCTGGTAAAAACAATGGGTTAGAGAAAAAAGTGCAAAAGTATAGTATAAGCCAAAAGTAGGGTGGGCTGAGCCCACCGAGAAGAACTAGCTGTGTTGGTGGGCTCAGCCCACCCTACAGGCTGAGCCCTTCGCTTTGCTCCAGAAGTCGAATGGACTTCCCTGCGCTGCGCTCTGGGATAAACTCCGCGAAGGGTCTCTCAAAAGAGATGAGATGCTTTGCTTCGCTCAGCATAACAGGAAGAGTAACTGAGGGCGGTGAAGAGTGCGAGAAATTTCGTCATACTTTTAGAGACGATAATCCCGGAAAAGTACTGAACAAAGAAGGGAGTGGGCATGCTTGCCGATATTGTCCGATCCAAGCGGGCAGAGCTAGAGCAAACAAAACGGGAGACGCCGTTGTCTCTCTTACAAGAGCGTATCGAAGGAACCGAATCGCCCCGAAATTTTCTGCATGCTCTGCAGATACAAGAAGGAAAAGACCACTCTATACGTATTATCGCGGAGATCAAGCGTGCCTCTCCTTCGAAGGGGGTCATTGCCACCGGTGTGGATCCGGTCCAGGTGGGCAAACTCTATGCCGATCATGGGGCCGCCGCCATCTCGGTTTTGACCGAGCGGCGCTATTTTCAGGGGGAACTAGCCTTTCTCCCTCGAGTCAAGCAGGCGGTACATGTGCCTATCCTGCGCAAAGATTTTTTGTTTGACCCCTATCAAATATACGAATCACGGGCCTCTGGAGCAGATGCTCTCCTGTTGATCGTCGCCGCCTTAGATGAGGTATTGCTTCGGGATTTGCTCGCTTTGACCCACTTCCTGCAGATGGAGGCTCTGGTGGAAGTCCATACGGAAGAGGAATTAAAAAAAGTCTTACGTACCGATGCTCGAATCATCGGCATCAATAATCGAAACCTGCATACCTTTTCTACGGACAAAGAAACCACGGTCAAATTGCTCCCCCTTATTCCCCCCGGAAGAGTGGTGGTCAGTGAGAGTGGTATCCATAGCCGAGCCGATATTCAGTATCTCCGGGAGCGAGGTGTACATGCCTTTTTGATCGGAGAAGCCTTGATGCGAAAACCAGATCCCGGACAGGCCTTACAGGAGCTACTTGGTGGTTAGAGTCAAAATTTGTGGGATCACAAACAAAGAAGATGCCTTTGTCGCAGTAGAGGCCGGAGCTGACGCGTTAGGATTTGTCTTTTATCCTCCGAGTCCTCGGTACATTACTCCAGCAAAAGCCCGAGAACTCATTGCAGCGCTCCCCCCTTTTATCACGACCGTCGGTCTCTTTGTCAATCTCCCGCTGAACGAAGTAGAAGAGATTAGCCGGTTCTGCGCGCTGGATGTTGTCCAGCTTCATGGGCAGGAAGATCCAGACTATTGTCACGCTCTCCGCCGTCGGGTGATCAAAGCTTTTCCTATCAAAGATCCAGAGCATCTCCCTCCCCTGACTCTTTATCGGGTAAATGCTTTCTTGCTCGATGGATATAAGGAAGGGCTGTACGGTGGCACAGGGAGCTCCTTCCCCTGGAAAATAGCGGTAGCGGCCAGCGCCTACGGCCGAGTGATCCTGGCTGGCGGATTGCATCCCGGCAATGTACGCGAAGCGATCAGGCAGGCTCAGCCGTACGGGGTGGATGTGAGTAGTGGAGTAGAACGGGCTCCAGGTCTGAAAGATCCTAAAAAAGTCCAGCAATTTATCCAGCAAGCGAAAGGATGTTCGTATCATGATGTTACCTGATGCCAAAGGGCATTTTGGGATATTTGGTGGTCGCTATGTCCCCGAAACCCTCATCTATGCCTTAGACGAACTCGAACAGGCGTATCAGAAAGCTAAAAAAGATCCGGCGTTTCAAGAACAATTCCGATACTATCTTCGACACTACGTGGGTAGACCAACTCCTCTCTATTATGCGGAACGCCTCAGTAAAGCACTCGGAGGTGTGAAGATTTACCTTAAAAGAGAGGATCTCAACCATACCGGTGCACACAAGATCAATAATAGCCTTGGACAAGCCTTGCTGACCTTGCGTATGGGCAAGAAACGAGTCATCGCGGAAACAGGGGCAGGACAGCATGGAGTGGCCACTGCTACTGCAGCAGCGCTGTTTGGCTTGACCTGTGAGATTTTTATGGGGGAAGAGGATGTCGAACGTCAAGCCCTCAATGTCTTCCGGATGCGCCTGCTGGGGGCCAAGGTTACCCCGGTGCATACGGGGAGCCGTACTCTGAAGGATGCCATCAATGAGACCTTACGGGATTGGGTCGCTACGGTGCGAGATACGCACTATGTGATCGGCTCGGTAGTTGGTCCACATCCCTATCCAATGATTGTTCGTGATTTTCAGTCCGTGATCGGTGAAGAGGTCAAGTCTCAAATCCTGACCCAGGAAGGCCGCTATCCAGACTACTGTATCGCCTGTGTCGGGGGAGGAAGCAATGCCATGGGGCTTTTCTATCCCTTTCTCCCGGAGAAAGAGGTGCAGTTAATTGGGGTCGAGGCAGGCGGATATGGTCTGGAAAGTGGAAAGCATGGCGCCTCTCTCTCCGCCGGAACGCCGGGGGTCTTACATGGCAGTAAGAGTTATCTGTTACAGGATTCGTATGGGCAGGTGCTGGTTGCGCACTCCATTTCTGCAGGACTCGATTATCCGGGAGTAGGGCCAGAACACAGCTATTACAAAGATCAAGGCCGAATCAATTATGTCGCGATTACGGATGCGGAGGCTCTGCACGCTTTTCGTTTGCTTTCGCAGACCGAGGGAATTATTCCCGCTTTAGAACCAGCGCATGCTCTCGCTTATCTGCAGAAGTTGGCCCCCTCTCTTCCGGCAGATGCGCTTGTAGTAGTCTGTCTTTCTGGTCGTGGAGATAAAGATGTCGATCAGGTAGCTAAGTTGCAGGAGAAACTCTAATGGGAAGAATAGAAACGGTCTTTACTCACCTCCGTTGCACCGGACAAAAAGCGCTTATCCCTTTTCTCATGGCTGGAGACCCTGACCTCGAACAAACCGCGGCTTTTTTACTCGAATTAGAGAAACAAGGGGCAGATATGATCGAGCTGGGGATCCCTTTTTCGGATCCGGTTGCCGATGGGCCCATTATCCAGCAAGCCGGTCAACGGGCTATGGCTCAAGGGATTTCGTTACCGAAGAGCCTGGAGTTTGTGGCCAGCTTGCGAAAGAAGACGGAGATTCCACTGATTCTGCTGACTTACTACAATCTGATAGATCACTACGGGGAAGAGCGCTTTGTCCAGGATGCCCTGCAAGCCGGGGTCGATGGGATCATTGTTCCTGACCTGCCGCCAGAAGAAGGGGAAACGCTCCGGCAATTGACCCTAGAAACTCCTCTTGATCTCATCTTCCTCTTAGCCCCGACCAGTTCATCAGAGCGGATTGCTTTGATTGCTCAAGCTACCCAGGGTTTTATTTACTACGTATCTCGAACCGGGATTACTGGTATACGCGACTCCTTATCGGCAGACCTCCAGGCGATGCTCCTTCAGATTCGTGCGATCACTGACAAACCGATTGCGGTGGGCTTTGGTATCTCGAATCCGGCTCAGGCTCAGATAGTGGCGGCATTGGCTGATGGAATCATTGTCGGGAGTGCCCTGGTGAAAATTGTAGAGGAGCATCTGGGAGATTTTCCGGCCACTCTGGAAAAACTCGGTACGTTTATCGCTGCTTTAAAACATGCGATACAAAATCCCAAGGGAAAATAAGGCCTTATAACCTTTTGTCCCCTCCACCGCCATTGCCATTTGAATGGGGAAGAGGAAATTTGGGAACTCGTAAGTGGTCAAGTTTACAAGCATGGTATGCCCAAACAATTCAGCAGGGAAACAGGGTGCAGCGACTAAACAATGACTGGTCATCAGGATGGAAACTTACCAGAAAGGGGATGGGGTTTTTCCTCGGTATCCTTATGACCCTTTTTGTGCTCCTGCTCTTTAGCCTGAACCCAGAATTCTTGCATAATCTGGAATTGAAAATGCTCGATCAGCGCTTTAAATGGCGAGGGCCACGCGATCCGGGAGACCGGGTGGTTATCGTCGCCATTGATGATAAAAGTATTCAGAGCCTGGGGCAATGGCCCTGGCCACGGTCTGTCCTCGCCGAACTCATCGAGCGTTTGGGGGAAGCAAAGGCCAAAGTCATTGGCTTTGATATCGTTTTTGCTGAACTGGATACCAGCTCGCTCCGAAAACAGATGCCAGAACGCCAGGAGGATTGGCCTACCGGTATGGAATTCTCTACGCAGATGCTTCCATCTGGGAAAGAAATGGACACAGATGTGCGCTTAGCCAAAGCGATCCAAAGGGCAGGGAATGTGGTGCTGGGCATGGCTTTTTATTTTACTGAAAAAGAAGTGGAGCATCTCAGTGCTCTGCAGCGACAACACCAGGAACCACAAATTAGAGGAGCAGAGATCTCTATTGTCCGGGGGAGCAGTGAACATTCGTTTGCCCTCCTGCCCACAGCCAGAGGAGTGCTCGCTAATATCCCTTTGCTTACTAAAGCGGCCTATGCCACCGGCCATTTTAACCAGTATCCTGATGCAGATGGGACGATTCGGCGTCTCCCGCTGGTGATCAAGTTTCAGGACTCCTTGTATCCCTCCCTGGATTTACAAATCTTGCGAGCTTATCTCCACGGTGCTCCCATCCAGGTGGAAGCCAAAGACTTTGGCATTGCCCGCTTTCGTGTCGGAACGCTCCATATCCCGACCAGCGAAAGTGGTAAACTCTTGATTGATTATGCTGGTCCGGCCTTTACTTTCCCTACCTATTCCTTTGTGGATGTGCTCAAAGGGAAAGTGGCGAGCGAGCTGTTTCACGACAAAATTGTTCTGGTCGGCCCTATTGCGCTGGGGATTTACGATATTCGAGTTACACCTTTCAGTACAGTCTTTCCGGGAGTGGAAATTCATGCTAATGTGGTGGACAATATTTTGAGTGAACGCTTTATTGTTCGGGGACAGTGGATACTGCTAATCGATGCATTGTCTATTCTGATGTTGGGACTCGGACTAGGCTATATTCTCCTGCACTTATCTCCTCTGAGCGGGGCTTTAATCACCCTGGGAGGCTTCCTGGGCTATATCGGAGTAAACTATCTCCTCTTTGCCAAAGGACGGATGTGGTTGCATCTCCTCTACCCTTTGACCAGTATGGCCCTTACCTATACTACTATCACCGTCTATAAATATTTTACCGAAGAGAAAGAGAAACGATTTATTAAGGGAGCCTTTTCCCAATATCTTGCTCCGACAGTCATCAACCAGTTGTTAGCCGACCCGAGTAAGCTGCAATTGGGGGGAGAAAGGCGGGTCTGTACAGCTTTTTTTTCGGATGTAGTGGGGTTTTCTACTATTTCTGAACAATTGAAACCAGAAGCATTAGTAGCTCTGTTGAATGAGTACCTCTCCGAAATGACTGAAATCCTTCTGCAGTATGAAGGAACAGTGGATAAATACGAAGGGGATGCGATTGTAGCGTTCTTTGGTGCTCCTATATCTTACGCAGATCATGCCCGGCGAGCCTGCTTTGCCAGCCTGGATATGCAACAGCAGCTTGCCGAAATGCGGCGACAATGGGAAAAAGAAGGCAAACCCTTACTCCGGATGCGTATTGGGCTCAATACTGGTCCCATGGTGATTGGGAACATGGGCTCTCGCCTGCGCATGAACTATACCATGATGGGAGATGCGGTAAATCTGGCCGCCCGGCTGGAAGGCGCAAACAAGGAATACGGTACCTCTATCATGATAAGTGATGCCACCTATGCCGTAGCCAAAGAGAGTATTGAAGTACGTGAACTGGATACAATTCGTGTGGTGGGAAAAATTACTCCCACGGTTGTCTATGAACTACTGGCCCGAAAAGGTACACTCTCCTCTCCGAAAGTGGAAGTTCTTCAGTGGTATCAGGCTGGATTAGAGGCATACAAGACCCGTCAATGGGAGAAAGCGATCCAGTATTTTCTCGAAGCACTCCGGCTCGACCCCAAGGATGGGCCTTCTCATCTTTACCTCAAACGATGTGAAGCCTATAAAACTTCCCCTCCTCCTGAGCATTGGGATGGTGTATATGTCCTCACTATAAAATAAGAGCAAAACGAAAAAATTCTTGACCAATACAAAAAGAAAAGCTATAGTGCTGCATAAGACAAGAAAAAGCACTGCTCGGAGAAGGAGATCCAGGCCCGAGAAACAGGTAGAAGGATCATGGAGATACGTGTATTAGGATGTTCTGGAGGTAGTCTCCCAGGTTTTGAACTCAGCGGCTTTCTCGTCGATTCAAAATTGCTTCTCGATGCTGGATCTGTATCCACGGCGATGTCTGCAGAGGAACAGATCAAAGTGCGGAGTCTTCTCCTCACCCATGCGCATCTCGATCATATCTTTGGCCTTTCCGCTTTAGTGGAAAACCTGAATATGCTGGAGAGTGAGAGGGCTTTTATTACGGTCTACAGCATTCCTGAAGTTCTAAAGATGTTGAAAGAGCATATCTTTAACAATCAAATCTGGCCAGACTTTACCAAAATTCCTTCGCCAGAACGCCCGATTCTCCGCTTCAAAAGGCTTCAAGAAGGAGTTGAAACTACTATCGCCGGTAAGAGCATTCTTCCTGTAAGTACCAATCATGTCGTTTCCTCGGTCGGCTATTTTGTAGGAGATACCAGAGGCCGAGTATTATACGTTGGCGATAGTGGACCGACCGAAAAGATTTGGGAGCAGGCCAATCAAATGCCAAATTTGCGAGCCATTATTCTGGAAACCTCTTTTCCAAACCGGTTTCAGAAACTGGCCGATGTCAGCAAACATCTGACCCCTCAAACCTTGAGCCACGAACTCAAAAAGCTGCGTCTTTCCAATCTGGTTATTGGTCTCTATCATCTCAAGCCGCAGTATCGGGCGGAAATCATCGCCGAGGTGCAAGCATTGCATGACTCACGTTTAATCATTCTTGAACAGGGAAAAACCTATCATTTCTGAGCATTTCTAAAGAGAGGAGAACCAGGATCCCGTGGGCTGTATCTTGAAAAGGAGCAAGTTCAGTGCACAAAAAATACCTTATCTTGGTCATGGTGTGGCAATGCCTTTTCTGGAGTACTCTGTCCTTCGCCTCTCAACTCTCCGACTTTTATCTCTCTAAGGGAATCCTCTCCTTGGAGGCAGGAGAATACGAAACCGCTCTGAGCCAGTTTGAGGTGGCGATAAAAGAAGAACCTGCCGATGCAAATCTCCATTATTTTCTGGGTCTTACCTACAGGAAGCTCGAACGGTTCCCCGAGGCCCGCACCGCCCTGGAACGAGCAAGAACCCTTGATCCCTCGCTTGGTAAAGTCCATTTTGATCTGGGAGTGGTCTACTTTAAACTGCAAGACCTCTCCAGGGCTCTGGAAGAGTTTCAGGCTGCCCAACAGGTGGATCCAGATCACCCAATGGTCTACTATTATCAGGGATTTATCCATTATCAGCTCCACCAGTATAAACAAGCTCCTCCCTTGTTCCAGCGTGCCCGTGAACTTGCCCCTCAACTCAGCCTGACCGCGCATTACTATGCCGGAATTTCTTTCTTCCGACAGGGATTGTATACTCAAGCAGAACAGGAGTTTGAGGGAGCGATAGCCACTGATCCGCAATCTGAGGTCGCTCAATCTGCCCAGGCGTTTCTGGATACCATTGCGGAAAGAGAGCGCTTAACCAAGAAGTGGACCCTTTTTGCCAGCACAGCTATCGAATACGACGATAATGTGGTGCTCCGTACAGATGGACAGGACCTTGGACCGCTTGGCATCAGTGACGAAAGCGATTTTCGACATACCTTTCTGCTCCAGGGAGAATATATTCCCGTCCGTACAGATCGAACAAAAATCGGGGCTAACTATCTTTTTTTTCAGAGCTTACATTATGACCTTGCCCAGTTTGATATTCAGACTCACATTCTGAACGCCTTTGCCTCCTATTTGATCGAGCCTGTGCAATTACGCCTTGATTATCGTTATGATTTTACCTTTCTGGGTGGCAGCCGCTTTCTGGAACGTCACAGTGCTGCTCCGAGTACGAATGTGGTGTTGGGGCCTTCGACTCTTACAAGCCTCCAATACCAGTATCAGCAGATCAATCGATTTGATGATCCGGAGAGAAATGGCCATAACCATGCTTTTCTTTTTAATCAATTTTTCCTCTTTGATCACAAGACGCGTATTCTTCGTATTGGATATACCTTTGATAAAGAAAATACGAAAGGAGACCCCTTTGATTTTCAGGGGCATCGTTTTTCTATAGGCTTTACCACCCCCTTGTTTTGGAAACTAAAGAATAATATGGAATTTAGTTATCTGCTGCGCAATTATGATAATAGTTCGTCAGGACTGGTGGAGAATAAACGGCGACGCGAAAGGCAACAGATTTACTCAATAGGGTTTTTCCGGGATGTGGGGAAATATTTTACCCTTTCTTTTCGCTATACCGGCATCATCAATGATGCGAACATAGAGACTTTTGAGTATACGCGTAACATCTATTCTTTGAGTCTCAGCATGCGTTTTTAGACCACTCGACATAGTATGGAGTAAAATATGCGGGGCTTCCGACGCCAAATCGTTCTGCTTATCCAGCAGGTCGTGTTCTTTATGGTGGTAGTGATAGCAGGAATAGGCCCGGAGAAGGGATACAGCCAGCCCACTGAAGAGGCGATTGGCCTTATCACGGCTTTAGAAGGAGAGGTTTTTCTGTTTCGTCCCGGAGAGACTGTTGGGGAACAAGCCCAACTCAAGGATGACATCTTTCTCCAGGATACAATTGTCACCAGTGACCGGTCCAAAGTCAAAATTGTGTTTAAAGATGACAGTATTCTGAGTCTCGGTGAAAATACCCGAATGGAGATCACCGAATTTGTGTTCCAGCCGGAACAAAATTTTCGACAGTCAATCTTCTCAGTAACTTTAGGAAAGCTACGCGTATTGATTGGGAGACTCTTTGGAGAGGATTCCAGGGTCCAGGTGCGCACTCCTACTGCTATCGCTGGAGTACGGGGAACCTATTTTATCGTGAATGTCATCTCAGAGGAGATTACGGAGATTATCGTTCTGGAAGGAGAAGTGGAAGTGATGAATATCCTCGATACGGTGGTGGGTGAGGTAACCGTTCGAGCAAATGAATCGACTCAAATCCAACTGAATCTTCCTCCAGCCGCTCCGATCATTGTTCCTCCACAGACGCTCGAGACACTCAAACAGGAAACACAACTCATCGAAGAGACGCCGTCGGAAGAGATTCCCCAGGGGACAGAAGCCCCGGGTGGGGATATCAAAACGGCTGGACTTCCTTTGACCATTGAGCAGGTAAAGGAGTGGGAAAAAGCTGACACCACTGCTCAGGCAGCCACAGTAGTGGAGACGGTCACAGAGATGCAAGAGTCTGTAGGAGCTCCTGAACCATCGCATGGAACTGCTCCGGTGACTAACCCTACTCAAATCACGCAAGATGTGAGCCAGACAGCGCCTACGGCAGGAGAAAGGGTGGCCAATACCCAGGTAAATGTTGTGGTAAGTTTTCCTAATCGATAGCACTTTAACTCATGGCTCGGTTATTTGGATGCCCGAACAGACATCTCAAGAGGATTATTATGAAGAGGTGGACACGAACCACTTCTCCCACTTGGTCTATTTTCTTTTTGTGCTCTCATCACCTGTTCAGGTGCAACCCTTTGGCTAGCCGGACTGATGTTGATCAAACCGGGCTATCCCCAAAAGGTGAGAGAGGACAAAGGATTGGAAAGGTATGGTCTTTAATGCTAGCGAGGATGAGTGTGCATGCATAAAACCCCCTCCAGGCTATACGGTCTCCTGATCTTTTGCTTCTTCCTCCTCGTTGGTTGCAGTAGTGGAGGAGGGTCCAGCGATCCAGATACCGCAGTGGTACGAGTACAGATTGGCTCGATGGTATCGCAGAAGCAGGTAGGGAGGAGCGATACTCCTCTGTTGCGACGAGCTGCTGGTATTCCGGTGGATGTAGAGAGTATTCTTCTTCTCATCAGCGCTCCTGATTTTCCAGAGCGTAGAGAGGATATTCCCCTCACCACCGGCGAAGGGGTTTTTACGGTACTGGCTGGAAAGGATCGTACTTTTCAAGTGCAGGCCTTAAACCAGCGAGGGCAACCCATCTTTCAAAGCGCTTCACAGACGCGGGATCTTGTACCGGAATCCAGAGTGACGCTGACCTTCCAGCTCGAACCGGAAGAGGTGACTTTTCTGGCTGGCTCAATAGTCGTCCAGCCGGAAAGTGATACAACCCTCTCCATAACCAGTGAGGATAGTACTGTGCAAGGACTGACTATCTTTGTTCCAGCCGGTGCGGTCGCAGAACCGGTAACTCTTCTGGTCGAAGAAGTCAATAATCCAGCCAATGTCCCCTCACCTCCTTTTCAGGCGACAACCATTGTCGAGCTGCGTACCGACCCACCTATTCCTTTCTTCACCAAGACAATCAGCCTTGACTATCCCTACAATGAGACTCTTATTAAGGATCTGGGGCTTGTAGAAGAGGATCTACGACTGTTACGTTTCAGTCCACAACTCAACGAGTGGATAGGAGTAGCCAACCAGACCACAAACCTTGCGGATAATGTGATTCAGGCGGAGATTACCTCTTTGAGCCTGTACACAATAGGGGTTTCTTCCGTTGTAAATATCCCACCGGTGGCCGTGGATGATAGGGCGAGCACAGAAGAAAATACTCCGGTCACCATTGCTGTACTGGTCAATGATAGCGATGAGGAAAACGCTCCTCTTACTATAATTGGCGTAACACAGGGTACGAATGGCTCCGTGGTCATTAATGCCGACAATACGGTAACCTACACCCCAAATCCAGAATTTACCGGAGTGGATACCTTTACCTACACCATCAGTGATAATGCCGGTGGTAACGCCACTGCGACGGTTACGGTCACCGTAATACCGGTAAATAACCCTCCAGTCGTGGAATCTCCGGGGGACCAGTTCAACGCCGAAGGGGATACCGTCTCCCTGCAACTTGTAGCCTCTGATCCAGATGAGGAGGATATCCTGACTTTTAGCGCCGCTAATCTCCCCCCCGGCCTCTCCATCAATCCCACCACCGGTCTCATCGCAGGGACCCTCCCCTTTACTGCGGCGGTCACTAGTCCCTATACCGTCACCGTCTCCGTCTCCGATGGCGCCCTGGACGCATCCACTACCTTCATCTGGACCGTAACCAATACCAATCGTCCTCCCATAGTGGAATCTCCGGGGGACCAGTTCAACGCCGAAGGGGATACCGTCTCCCTGCAACTTGTAGCCTCTGATCCAGATGAGGAGGATATTCTGACTTTTAGCGCCGCTAATCTCCCCCCTGGTCTCTCCATCAATCCCGCCACCGGTCTCATCGCAGGGACCGTGGCGAATGGAGCAGCCAGTGGGAGTCCTTATAATGTCACAGTCACTGTTTCTGATGGAATAGACAGCGATACGGCCTCTTTTAGCTGGATCATTCGTGTAACCTGTCTTCCAAACCAGGTGTGTGTTGTTTCCCCGGCTACTCCTGTATCGCCTGGTGCAGAGTTTGTTGTTACAGTGCATTTCAATGCGGGAGAGACCGGCATTATTTCTTATCTGCTAAAGCTAAGTTTTAATCCTGCGGTAGTGGAAGTGCTCGATATCGAGGGAGTAGCTCCTTTCGATACAGTCGTAACCGATAGTGCAGCGTTTTCCACCGGAACTGTTTTGTTCGCTGCCAACATCTCGAATTTGGATAGCCCGGCTAACGGAGTAATCACACTAGCGAATATTACCTTTCGGGTTATAGGGAATTCTGGCGATATGTCTTCTCTGATTCTCGATTTTGCGCCAGTAGTTGGAGGGGTAAGCGTCATTGTGGATAAGACCTTTCAGCCGAGGGAGGATATCACCTTCATCAATGGCTCGGTGAATGTGCAATAAGAACAGAGGGTAAAAAGAGATTTCATAAGGAAGCACACAGGATGGAAAAAGAGCATGGTCAAACAGGATTGCACCTCATACCATTCTTAGGGATACTCCTTTTGACTATGGGCATTCTAGTCTGTTTTGCAGGAAATCCCCTGGGAGGAACGCTGAATGAGCATCCTCCTTTCTATAACCGCCTACCTTTTGCTGCCCAGAATGCAGTCATTACCAATGGAGTTATTCTGCTCGGTGTGAACGGTGAAGGGCACTTGAATATTCGGAATGCTGGCCCACCTTCCTCTGGTACCGGCACTCCAGATGTAGGACTCCGGTTCTTACCTACCGGTGCTGAGGGTACCGCTCCCGGGTGTCTTTGTGAAGGGTGGGGAGTCGGAGATGGAGGCCTAGGAATCTCGGGTATAGCCAGTGTGGACCTGCCGGGAGGGGTTTCTCCAAATGTAGTGCTGGAGAGTTTTAATGCTACCGACAATACTGCCGTCTCTGTAGTAACGGTAGCCGAGATATTTCGAGTCACCCACGATTTTCACCCGAGCCCCGCTACTCCTTTTCTTTATGAAGTCATCGTCACGATCGAAAACATCTCCGCTCAAATCCTAACCGATGTCCGGTATCGACGGCTTATGGATTGGGATATAGAGCCAACGGCTTTTGAGGAATTTGTAACGATCACCAGTGGTACAGCAGAAAATTTAGAATTTGTTACTAACAATGGTTTCGATAGCCCTGATCCCCTGCTCCCGCCTGGTCTTGATGGTGAAGTATTTACTCTCGGGGATCGAGTGGATGATGGTCCAAGTGATCATGGAGCCTTATTCCAGTTCGAGTTTGGTACGCTCGCGCCGGGAGAAAAACTTGTCTTTAGAATTTATTATGGCGCAGCTTCTACTGAACTCGAGGCTCTTAGTGCGTTGGGAGCAGTGGGGGCCGAAGCATTCTCCTTAGGCCAACCCAATGTACCGGATGGCCCTACTTTGGGAATTCCAAACACTTTTATCTTTGGCTTTACCGGCATTGGCGGTATTCCGGTAGTGGGAGAGCTGGTACTTGATCCACCATTTGCGGTGAATCCGGTAGGGACAGAACATATGATCACCGCAACAGCCACTGTAGAAGGAATCCCTGTAGAGGGGATAGTAGTGACTTTTAAAGTCATTGCTGGGCCTAATCAAGGGGTAAAGGATTCGGCAATGACTGATGCGGAAGGAATTGCCCAATTTATTTATCTAGGGAGTGGTGGAGTAGGAACTGATAATATTCTGGCTTCTTTTACCCCTGTTGAAGGCATAACTATTGTGTCGAATACTGTCCAGAAAGAGTGGAGAGCGCTGGTGGGGGATGTTGATGCGGATGGGGAGCGAGATAGCCGAGATGCAGAACTAATCCTTGAGGTGCTGGTAGGATTAGAGCCAGCAACAGCGATCAATTTTCTGATTGCCGGGGATATGAATGCAGATGAGATGATCAGCAACCTCGATTCGGTATTGATTGTCGGTGTCGTGGAAAAGGAGATTCCTCCTCCACCGGATAATACACGGGTCGATTTGACTCCAGGTAGCGCAGGAGAAGTTTTGATTACCGGTAAGCCTGGAGCGGTGCCTGCAAAGAGTACCGTCAATCTGACAAATGCCACCAATACGAGTGTGCCACCCGTCTCTGTTCCTGCCGATGAACAGGGAGGTTTTAGCGGAAGTATAGAGGCCGCACCGGGGGATAAAATTGTCATCGATGTCAATGGGAGTCCAGCCCGTATCGGTCTTTCTCTTCCAGCAGAGCCACCTGACGAGGAGTCCACTCATCATCCCGAAGACTCTCGATAAGGGGTAACTTGACATCCTCTCTTTCATTCTATATAGTGCTACAGGAATAGATCAGGGTATTTGCAGGAGATTCTTTAAGGAGAGGATGAGCCAGCAGAAGAATACAAGACGAAGGGGAAAAGGATGAGCAGTAAAATTGCGATATTGCCCGGTGATGGCATCGGCAAAGAGGTAACGGAAGAAGCGGTTAAAGTCTGTAAAACGATCGCTACCCGATATAATATCGAGTGTACTTTTGATTGGGGAGAGATTGGAGGAGCTGCGATTGATAGTCAGGGGGTCCCCTTACCAGAAGAGACACTCAACCTGTGTAAATCCAGCGATGCTATCCTCTTCGGCGCTGTAGGAGGACCGCAGTGGGATACCCTGCAATATAATCTCCGTCCAGAGCGGGGGCTGCTCAAACTTCGGAAAGAACTCGCCCTGTACGCCAATTTGCGCCCAGCAAAAGTGCTTGCGCCACTTATTGAGGCTTCGACCCTGAAGCGAGAGGTTGTGGAGGGGATCGATCTGTTAGTGGTACGCGAATTGACCGGCGGGATCTATTTCGGCACTCCGCGGGGAATCGAAGTCTCTGCAGAAGGCGAAAAGGGGATCAATACCATGGTCTATACCTCCCGGGAGATTGAACGCATCGTGCGGTTGGCTTTTGATCTGGCCAGGCAACGACGGAAAAAGCTGACTTCTGTGGATAAAGCCAATGTCCTGGAAGTGAGTGAACTCTGGCGGAAAATCGTGACCAGGATCAGTCTGGAAGAATATCCGGAGGTAGAACTGCGACACATGTATATCGATAACTGCGCTATGCAACTGGTGCGGGACCCAAAGCAGTTTGATGTAATCGTCACTGGGAACCTCTTCGGAGATATCTTAAGTGATGAGGCGGCTATGCTGACCGGTTCGATCGGTATGCTCGCTTCCGCCAGTCTTGGCGGAAAGGTCGGCCTGTATGAACCGGTACACGGGAGTGCCCCAGATATCGCCGGAAAGGATATGGCGAACCCGATAGCTGCTATTCTTTCCACGGCTATGATGTTTCAATACACCTTTCGACAACCTGAGATCGCGCAGAGTATTGAACGAGCAGTCGAAAGGGTACTGGAAAAGGGCTATCGAACTCCCGACATCCAGGGGCCTGGTCTGAAAACTATTGGAACCAAGCAGATGGGAGATCTGGTGTGTCAAGAGATAGAGAAGGGGAGTTAAGAGAATATGACTGGAGCACGTATCGGTATCATTGGAGGAAGCGGTCTCTATGAGATGCCAGACCTGAAGATTATAGATCGTGTAAAGATCGAGACTCCCTTTGGCGAGCCGTCTGATGAATTTGTAATCGGAACAGTAGCCGAAAAAGAAGTGATTTTTCTTTCGCGACATGGAAAAGGGCATTATCTGGCCCCTTCCGATATCAACTTTCGGGCGAATATCTATGGGATGAAATCGCTGGGAGTGGAATGGCTCCTCTCGGTGAGTGCCGTAGGGAGTATGAAAGAAGGGATTAAACCTGGAGATATTGTGGTCCCTGATCAATTTTTTGACCGGACAAAGAGTCGAATCCAGACCTTTTTTCCAAAAGGACTGGTGGTGCATGTTGCTTTTGCCGATCCGGTGTGTCCCCATGTCAGCAAACTGCTCTATGAAGCAGGCAAACACGTAGGAGCCTCTATTCGACAGGGAGGAACCTATCTCTGTATTGAAGGCCCCCAATTCTCTACACGAGCGGAATCATACATCTACCGTCAGTGGGGAGTAGATGTCATCGGGATGACGAATATTCCTGAAGCGAAATTGGCCCGTGAAGCGGAAATCTGTTATGCGACTCTGGCCCTGGTTACCGATTACGATTGCTGGCATGCAGAAGAGGAATCGGTTAGTGTTGATTACATTCTGCAGACCATGCATAAAAATGTCCTGATGGCCCAGCGTATTCTCCAGGAGGCTATCACCCATTTTCCCCTTCCCCGCGATTGTCTCTGTGCGGAGGCATTGAAAGGAGCCATTGTCACCACTCCGGAAATGATCCCCCCCGCTCTCAAACAGGAGTACGCTCTCTTGATTGGAAAATATATACCGGTGTGATGCGGGAGGAATGATAGGCATGAATGCCACGGATCACGCATCACGTACGACAGATAGCCATAAGGCGAGAAGTAGAAGAGGTCAGCGAATGAACACGCGTAAATCTCAAGAACTCTTTACTCAGGCCCAACGTTATATCCCTGGAGGGGTCAATAGCCCGGTGCGGGCCTTTCGGGCTGTGGGAGGAAATCCCCTCTTTATCCAGCGTGCAGCCGGATCGAAGCTCTATGATGTAGATGGAAACGAGTATATCGACTATGTAGGCTCCTGGGGACCTCTGATCCTCGGTCATGCGCATCCCCAGGTCGTGGCGGCGATTCATCGAGCAGCCAAAAATGGGAGCAGTTATGGAGCACCCACCGAATTAGAAATCGAACTCGCTCGTCTAATCATAAAGGCCTTTCCTTCTATTGAGTTGATTCGCATGGTGAATTCCGGTACTGAAGCAGCCATGAGTGCGCTCCGGCTTGCTCGCGGGTATACCAAACGCAGTAAGGTGATCAAATTTGATGGCTGTTATCATGGTCATGCCGATGGGCTGCTAGTCCAGGCTGGATCCGGTGCGACTACCTTTGGAGTTCCGGATAGTTTGGGCGTACCGGCAGACTATGCAAAACATACTATTAGTCTGCCGTTTAATAATCTAGCCGCCGTAGAAGAGGTGGTGAAACAGCAAGGGGAGGAGATTGCCTGTATTATTCTGGAACCGATTGCGGGTAATATGGGGATAATTCCTCCGCAAGACGGATTCTTGCAGGGCTTACGTAACCTATGCGATGAGTACGGCATTCTCCTGATTTTTGATGAAGTAATCACCGGTTTTCGGGTGGCGTATGGAGGAGCACAAGAGCTCTATGGCATTACTCCCGATCTCACGATCCTGGGAAAGATTATCGGGGGAGGATTGCCCGTCGGAGCCTTTGGAGGGAAGAAGGCAATCATGGAGACGATTGCCCCGCTTGGTGGGGTCTATCAGGCTGGAACGCTCTCAGGCAATCCACTGGCCATGGCTGCTGGTATTGAAACGCTTAAGATTCTCTCGCAGAAAGAGATTTATCAGCGATTAGAGGAAGAGACAAAGGTTTTGACGACCGGTATGCAAGCAGAAGCGCAGAAAGTGGGACTCCCGACCTTCTGTACGCGGGTGGGGTCTTGTTTCTGTACATTTTTTCAAGAAGGCCCGGTTGTCGATTATGCCTCAGCCAAGCGATCGGATACAGAGCGTTATGCCCGGTTCTTTCGCGCTATGCTTGCGGAAGGAGTCTATTTTGCCCCCTCCCAATTTGAGGCCGCCTTTGTCTCCCTGGCCCACTCTACCGAAGATATCGAAAAAACGATTAGAGCAAGTGCTCAAGGTTTCAAAGCCGCACTGGAAGGAAAGTAGAGGGAAGAGAGTATGAGTCAGATCCTGGAAGTGAGAGGGAGAGAGATCCTCGATTCCCGAGGGAATCCTACAATAGAAGTGGATGTATTTTTGGAGAGTGGCACCTTAGGGAGAGCAGCCGTCCCTTCTGGAGCATCTACTGGAGCAAAAGAAGCTCTGGAATTGCGTGATGGAGAAAAAAATCGCTATCAAGGTAAAGGAGTAAAAAAGGCTGTAGAGCATATCAATACCCGAATTGCTCAGGCAGTGAAAGGGTTAGAGGTTACCCAGCAACCCCTCATTGATCAGACCATGATCGAGCTGGATGGCACAGAAAACAAAGCCAATCTCGGGGCGAACGCTATTTTAGGGGTATCGCTTGCCGTCGCCCGGGCCGCAGCCAGTGAACTCAACCTGCCTCTCTACCAGTATATCGGCGGGATAAATGCCAAGGAGCTGCCGGTCCCCATGATGAATATCCTGAATGGTGGTAAACATGCCGACAACAATGTGGATATTCAAGAGTTCATGATTATGCCGGTTGGAGCGACCTCTTTTGCCGAGGCTTTGCGCATGGGAGCGGAGATCTTTCACAGTCTGAAAACCGTATTGCATCAGCGTGGGTACAATACGGCCGTGGGAGATGAAGGTGGGTTTGCCCCAAACCTCAAATCCAATGCCGAAGCGCTTTCTCTGATCATGGAGAGTATCGAACGGGCCGGATACGAGCCGGGGAAAGCGGTGCTGCTAGCCTTAGATGCTGCGGCCAGTGAGTTTTATAAGGGTGATCACTATCTGCTGGAGGCAGAGTCCGAACCGAAAAAGTCTGCTCAAGCGCTGGTCGATTTTTACGAAGACCTGATCGAGCGCTATCCGATTATTTCGTTAGAAGATGGCCTGGCCGAGGAGGACTGGGAGGGATGGGAACTGTTGACCCAGCGTTTAGGGCAGAAGATCCAGCTTGTCGGCGATGATCTCTTTGTCACCAATACCAGAATTATCGCGGAAGGGATAAAGCGAGGAGTGGCCAATTCGGTCCTTATCAAAGTGAATCAGATCGGCACACTGACTGAAACACTGGATGCGGTGGAGATGGCGAAGCGCGGGAAATACACGGCTGTTATTTCTCATCGCTCTGGCGAGACCGAGGATACCACGATTGCGGATATTGTGGTGGGGCTCAATACCGGTCAGATTAAGACCGGTTCTCTCTCCCGTACCGATCGAGTGGCTAAATATAACCAGCTCTTGCGCATCGAAGAGGAATTAGGCGCAATGGCCATCTATCGAGGAAGAGAGGTTTTCTACAACCTTGCTCCGCAATAGGGGGTCTTCTCTGATTTCCTCTCTCTGGTTAGGTTAATCATTACCCGCATTTCGTCCTGACTTTCTCCCCTTGTGAGAGAAGGGAAATCGTAAATTTGTGGGTAACGATAAGCTCCTTAAGAGAGGACAAAAAGGGAGGATGAAAAGAAAGGGATGGAAACACTTCGACAGGTTATACGGGACTATAAATTCTGGCTGATGGTCAGTCTATTGCTTTCTCTGAGCTTGATAGGAATGGCTATCCTGGGCGAAGATGGATTTCTTCGAGTGCAAGCCTTAGAACAGGAATTGCAGGCCGTTCAGGCTCGTGTCCAGGCTCTGCGAGAAGAAAATACTCTCCTCCGTCAAGAAGTCTATGCCCTGAAACATGATCCCTATTTTATCGAGAAGCTTGCCCGGGAAGAACTGGGCCTGGTACGACCGGGGGAGATAGTCTTTCAATTTGTGGATACTCCGAGGGAAGGGAGAGAGAGACCATAGACTGTATTGGTCGGTAAAGCATCCCCGAAAACTCTGCATCTGCTTCCAGGACAATACTCGTCAGCCTCTCCACAAAAGATGCCCCCTTTCTTAAGCAAATTCATGGTTTTCCGTTACATGTACACCGCAAGAAATTTCGCATATCAGACCCTATGATAGGTGCTATTCTCTATACGCTGGCTGGTGCCCTCTTTTTAGCCCTCCGTGATATCTTCGGTCGGCTCGCCATGCGAGGGGTTGATCCCATCATGGGAACCGCTGCCACCGCTGTGGCAGGCCAGCTTATTCTCGGGATCATGTCCGCGCTTCATGGAGACTTTGCCCGTCCCTGGCCGGGCTGGAACTGGTCTCTCCTGCACATCAGCATCTCGGGTATCCTGCGCATCACTATTGCCCGTACTCTCCTTTTCAGCGCAGTGACCTTTATTGGTGCTGCGCGGGGGAGCTCTCTCGCCTCCACGAATATCTTTTTTGCCCTGCTACTCGGAATAGTGTTTTTAGAGGAGACCTTAACCTTACCGTTGCTGTGTGGTGCAATTCTAATCTTTGCCGGGTGTCTTCTCATTTCAAGGAGTCAACCAGAGACCATACAGGCCAAAACGGCCCGCCAGATGATCATTGGTTTGAGTCTTGCGCTGGGAAGTGCTTTTGCTTTCGGGGCTTCATCTGCCTTCGCCCGTACGGCGATCAACAGCTTCGCCTCCCCAATTCTGGCAAATTTTTACGCTAACGCGGTAGCGCTGTTCACTTATACTCCTTTGGTGTGGAAAAGACCGGTGCAGGAGATAGGGACCTGGTCAAGACGGACCTGGGTATTTATGATACTGACCGGACTGGTCGTCAGCCTCGGAACAACGGCTATTTACTTCGCCCTTGCAAAGGCGTCGGTTGTGCTGGTACAACCACTCAGTCAGACACGTACCCTCTTTGTGGTGTTGATCGCCTGGCTTTTTCTGCAAAAGCATGAAAGTGTCAACTGGCGAGTGGTGGTCGGTGCGGTCTTGATCGTTAGTGGTACGATAGAGATCATGCTATTCAACTCATAGCGAGTAAATCCCAAAATGTCATGCTGAGTCCTTCGCTCAAGGAATCAAACGGACAACCCTGCGCTGCGAGATGACGACCGGATTTCCCTGCGCTGCGGGATGACATAGGGAGAAGTACTTGCTATGAGTTCATTAATAGCATGAAACGAGAAAACCGAGAAAGGGTTATCCTGAACTCGGGCCTGGGGTGTTTTCTGGGATGTTGACTTGAGCCCTACATATAGGAGAAACTCCTGCAGCATGCTAGGAAAATAAAAAAGGAGGAAGAGAGGCAATGAAAATAGCGGATCTAAAGACATACGTAGTTGGGAATCCACCTCCTCATCATGGAGGACGGAACTGGGTATTTCTGAAACTCACCACAAATGATGGCCTGGAAGGCTTCGGTGAAGCCTACGGAGTACCGTTTCATCCAAACATGGTTGCCCGGTTGATTGCAGATATGGGGGAGCGATTTGTACTGGGTGCAGATCCCTTTCAGATCGAAAAATTGGTCCGGATCCTGTACAGCAGCGGATATGGGCAGCATCCGGATTTGACCAAGATGGGGGTAATTAGCGCGTTTGAGATGGCTTGCTGGGATATTATAGGCAAGGCGCTCCATCAGCCCATCTATAATCTGCTCGGGGGACAATATCACGAAAAGCTCAGAGCATACACCTACCTTTACGAAGCTCCTGGAGATACGGTAGATCGTATTGCGGTGCATACTGATCCCGAACTGGCTGCCACCAGAGCAGCCGCCTACGTGAAGCAGGGCTTCACGGCCATAAAACTTGATCCTATTCGTCATCTGATGTCTCCGTGGGATCCGAGAGACCTTTCCCTCGAGGCGCTTGAAAATGCGGAGGCGGTGGTGAGAAGTGTCCGAGAGGCGGTGGGAAGCAAGTGTGACATCCTGATTGGCACTCACGGCCAGATGACCACCCACAGCGCTATTCGATTAGCCAAGCGCCTGGAGAAATACGATCCACTCTGGTTCGAGGAACCGGTCCCTCCAGAGAATGTCGATGAAATGGCGAGAGTAGCCCAGTCTACCAGTATCCCCATTGCTACCGGGGAACGGTTGTCCACTGTATATGAGTTCACCAAATTACTGGAGAAGCAAGCGGCTGCCATTCTCCAAATGGCTCTCGGACGGGTGGGAGGAATACTCGAGGCTAAAACCATAGCTGGGATGGCAAAAGCGCATTATGCCCAGATTGCCCCGCATTTGTATTGCGGTCCGATTGAGGGAGCTGCCAATATTCAGCTCGACACCTGTAGTCCAAACTTCTTGATCCAGGAGAGTATAGAGACTTGGGGGGGATTTCATGCTGAAATTCTGAAAGAACCTATTCAGTGGCAGGATGGGTATATCATTCCCCCTACGAAACCTGGGCTGGGGGTTGAGTTGAATGAGGAGGTGGCTGCCAGGCATCCCTATATCGAGATTGAACCAGGAAACTGGCACTGGTAAGCTTCGGACAGTTCCACCTTATGGTTGGTACTGGGATCTCTTTCCTGACGAATCGTCCCGGAAAGAGATTAGAGGGTGACTCTCCTGATCGACTCTTCCCTGTCCTGGATCTCCAGCTAGAACGTCGGTCAAGTAATCGCTTGGAGAGCTGGCACGGGCAGACTCCCTCCCCAATCGAGGGTTAAGCTTTCCCTACAAATTTGCAATTCCCCTTCCCCCATGGGGGGGGAAGAGTGGGATGGGGGAGCCGGAACAACTGCCGAGAGCTGTGCCTGGCCACACCCCCACCCTCCTCTTCCCAATCGAGGGTTAAGCTTTCCCTACAAATTTGCAATTCCCCCTTCCCCCATGGGGGGGAAGGGTGGGATGGGGGGGAAGGGATAGTACTTGACCGGTGTTCTAGGCTATGGAAGAATTGACAGAAAGGGGGTGAGAGAGGAGGGGGGAAGAAAAATCAAACACTGAGACGTATAAAGGTGTGGAAAGGATTTGCAATCAGGTTCATAATGTTTGGATACGAGAGCAGCACACTATTCACGAATCCAAAGAGGAGAGAGAACCTATGGCAGTCAAAATACCTACTCCTGAACAATTGCAAGCGGTCGGGGAAGATCTCGGGCTAACCTTGACCAGAGCTGATATCGACTCTTTTCTCGGCTTAATGGCCACCTATATGGCTCCCTATCATATTCTGGATACTATGCCCGACAATTTACCGGTCGTAAAATATCCACGTACACCCGGCTATCGACCCACTGGCGAAGAAAATAAATATAATGCCTGGTATGTGAAAACCTCGATTAAGGGAGCCTCTGAGGGAAAACTGGCTGGGAAGAAGGTTGTACTAAAGGATAACATCTGTCTGGCTGGTGTTCCGATGATGAATGGAGCTTCGACCCTCGAAGGGTATGTACCAGATGTAGATGCTACGGTAGTTACCCGTATTCTGGATGCTGGTGGAGAGATCGTGGGGAAGGCGGTATGCGAATATTTCTGTTTTTCTGGAGGGAGCCATACGAGTGCGACTGGTCCGGTGCATAACCCTCGAAAAATGGGCTATTCTGCAGGTGGGTCTTCGTCAGGTAGTGCTGCACTTATCGCTGCCGGAGAAGCTGATATGGCCCTGGGAGGTGATCAGGGGGGATCCATTCGCATTCCGGCGGCCTATTGTGGGATCTACGGATTAAAACCCACTCACGGGCTGGTGCCGTATACCGGGATTATGCCCATTGAGCTCTCCCTGGATCACACGGGTCCGATGACGAATACGGTCCTGGACAATGCTCTACTCTTAGAGGTACTCGCTGGGCCAGATGGGTTGGATCCACGGCAATATGCTCCGCAGACCGCGCTGTACACGGAAGCATTAAAACAGGATGCCAAAGGTCTTCGAATCGCCGTAGTGCAGGAAGGATTCGGTCATGCCAACTCTGAGCCAGATGTTGACGAGAAAGTGCGGGCTGCTGCGAATGTCTTCAAAAAGCTTGGTGCCACTGTCGAAGAGGTCTCCATTCCCCTGCATACTCTTGGTTCAGCGATCTGGAGTCCGATTGCACTCGAAGGAGCCACTGAACTCATGATGAAGGCGAATGGCCTGGGAAACAACTATCGTGGTCTGTATGTAACCAGCCTTTTGGACATCCATGCCGGCTGGCGTTACCGGGCAAATGAGCTGTCCGAAACTCTCAAGCTTTCAATGCTCATCGGCCACTATATGACGAAACACTACCGTGGGCACTACTATGCAAAGGCACAAAATCTCAGCCGGAAGTTGCGGGCCGCTTACGATGCGATGCTGGAACGCTATGATCTCTTACTGATGCCAACGCTTCCTCTAAAAGCGACACCACTTCCAGCCCCTGATGCCTCACGGGAAGAGGTGATACAGCGAGCATTTGAGATGATCGCCAATACGGCCCCCTTTGATGCAACCGGGCATCCGGCGATGTCTATCCCGTGTGGTATGAGTGATGGGCTCCCTGTTGGAATGATGCTGATTGCCAAACATTACGATGAATCCACTATTTACCGCGCGGCTCATGCCTTTGAGCAAGCAGGAGACTGGCAACAAAGGTAGGCTATCCTGCGGAAGCACCCAGGATACCGTCATCAGCAGAAGAAGCCTACCGAAAGAATGAACCAGAAGACCTCCAGGAGAAACAGGTCATGCGGGTACGACTCTTACAACCTTTTCAGGTGATCTTTTATGCCCCAGTTATCGTGGCGCAACAGGCAGGGTTTTTTGCCCAAGAAGGGCTGCAGGTTGAGGTGAGGATAACCGGGAGCGGTCCCTGGTATCTCGATGCCCTCTGTCGGGGTGAGGCAGAGATCGCCCTGGGGGGCCCTATGCGCACCATGAAATGGGCAGAGGAAGGACACAGCGGTGATCCGGTGAATTTTGCAGAAGTGAATAGCCGCAGCGGCTTCTTTCTTCTGAGTCGTACCCCGCAGCCAGATTTTCATCCGGCAGCGCTGGTCGGCAAAACGGTGATCACTTTTGCCGAAGCGCCAACACCTTGGTTCTGCCTGCAGGCGGTGCTCCGACGACATCATATCAATCCCAATCAGGTGCAGTGGCGTACCGACCTACTTACACCGGCGGCGGTAGATGCTTTCCTGCGTGGGCGTGCCGACTACCTACTCCAGACCCAGCCCGTGGTAGAGCGCCTGTTACAGGAAGGGAAAGCCTTTTTATGCATGACCCAGGCGGAGGCATTCGGGCACCTCGCTTTTACCAGTTGTATCACGACGGTCACCCTTCTGCGTACCCGGCCAGAACTGCTCGAACGATTCACCCGAGCGGTCTATCGTACCCAGCAATGGATGGCACAGCACAGCAGCACAGAGATTGTTCAGACAATCCAGGTGAGTTTTCCGGAAACTCCAGGTGAACTCTTACAAGCGGCAGTAACCCGCTTTCAGCACTTAGAGACGTGGCCAACCCATCCTGTGCTGCACCGGGATGGGTTTGAGAATTTGGCCGAGGTCTTACGGTTAGCAGGCTACCTCACGTCGTCTCCATCCTATGACCAGCTTGTCGATACCAGGATAGCGACGCGCGTTGTGCAGGCTACTCAGGGCTGAAAGATGTGGGCAGAATGCACAAAGATTTTCGCTGTAAGAGAGATGAGGAGCTGCGTAATCTCAGTACCAGCGAGAGATTATGGCCATCGAAAATATCCCGCCTGAGGTGTGCACGGATCTTCTGCGCGATTCTGCGGAGAACCAAAATGCCTCACCCCCCCTTTCGGTCTGCGGTCAGGAGAGATTGAGTCGAAGCAGCTTGGCGGCATTGCCTCCCAGGATCTGCTCTTTGGCTTGCTGGGAAATAGACAAGTGCTCGATGACACGGACTGACCCTGGTAAATCACCAATCTGATGCGGATAATCACTGCCCAGTAAGAGCTTCTCTACCCCGGCAAATTCCAGGGCAAAGAGGAGTGAGTTTGGGTGAAACGCCACGGTGTCCATATAGATCTGGGCGAAGTAATGACTGGGAGGTTGGCTGATATACGCCCGGCATTCTTCATACGCTTCATACCCACGATCAATGCGCTCAGCGAGGTAAGGGATAGCTCCTCCTAGATGTGCACTCACCAGCTTTAGGGTAGGGAGTTTCTCGAGTAGACCGCTAAAGACGAGCTGTGTCACTGCCAATGTGGTATCCAGAGGGAATCCAACCAGGGCTGTCAGACGAAACTCTTCCATCGCTTCTACCCCCACGGGACTGGTCGGATGGATGAAGAGTGGCACATCTAACGCTGCTGCCCGTTCATAGAGTGGCCAGTAGGCGGGAGTATGTAACGGCTGTCCGTTGATGTTGGTGAACAACGTGGCACCACGCAAGTTGAGTTCCTGCACTGCCCGTTCCAGCTCTTGTACCGAGGCTTCTGGATCCTGTAATGGGAGCGTCGCCAGGGCCACAAACCGATCCGGATACCGTTGCATAATTCCGGCAAACGCATCGTTGACGATCCTCGCCAGTTCAATCCCTCGTGCTGGTTCCTCAATATGGACTCCAGGCGTGGTCATGGTGAGCACCTGCATATCGATACCGCATTGGTCCAGCTCGCGTAGCCGATACTCAATGTCCCGATGACCCGGTACCAGGATGTTGTAGTCCCCGGCATAGAAGAGGAGCGGATTATCTTGGGCATCTTTTTTCATCACGACATGGGTATTACCTCCGGCCAGGGCAGTGAGATATTCAGGGGGATAGAAGTGGTTATGAAAGTCGATTTTCATGGTGCAGGTCTCCTTGTCTCATCATGAATACGTTCCAAATGGGACACTTCACTCGATCCTTCAGAAGGATTTGGAGCCATTGTTTCAAATAGACGAGGGACTGTCAACAAAGATCTCCTCCCCGAAACCCTTGATCTCGGAGGCGTTTGGCTTGCTCATGGAAGGGCGAGGCCTAATCTGCGGCATAGATCAGCCCGTTGGTATCCATCATTGCTACTGTGTCAGTATCAGAGATGGTCATAGATTTCCTCCTGCTGAGGGTTCCCTTGACTCTCAGCAGCCAGACTGCAAATGGGGTCTTCCTTGGAAAAGTCTTCTTCTCTTCTCTTACCCGCGCTTCTCGTTGGAGTCTTTTTTGTTGTCACAAGAATTCGACAAAGGCAGCCACTAGTCGGTCCTCATCTTCTGGCAAGTCGTGCCCATCAATCTTTTCCATGTCTCCTCCCTGCTTGATGTGTCCGGTAGTGTAATACAAGTCCTTCCTTCTTTCTGGTTGACTGAGCAAAAAGTATCGAGTAAAAATAGAGAAAATAAACTGCAGCATAGAGCGAGTCAAAGATATCTAGTCCTCTGTTAAATTAATTTTGATGTGTCATGCTGAGCTTTGCTCAGCATGACCTCTGGTCAGAACTTCCTTACCAGAGGACCAGTGCAGTGATTTTCCACTTTAGCATAACCTCAGAGGAGGATTTTAGATGTCCAGTCAGTCAACGCAACAATATCTCAGTCGCCGGAGGTTCTTGAAAGGAGCTGCGGCAACCGTGGGAATAGCTACTGTTGCTTCCTATGCTCCACAGATTATACAGGCAGCCACTAACAAGGTTGTATATACCGAGCAGTATGGAGGGGCTTGGGAAGAAGCTTTCAAAACGCATATCTTTCCGAAATTCACCGAGAAAACAGGGATTGAAGTGGTCACCATCCCTGGTGCGGGAAGTAAGATTGCCCGCGTGGATGCTATGGTGAAGTCGGGGAAGATAGAGCTCGATGTAATTGCTACAGATGCCTCGGATGTGATCAAAGGGAAAAAATTAGGGCTCTATGAAAAGATTACGGAAAGCGCAGTACCCAATCTGAAAAAGGTGGATAGCCGATTCCGAGAAGTGGATGACCTGTCCGCGCCCAATATTACTTACTGGATGATTCTTTTTTACAACCCTGAAGAAATTAAGGAAATACCCGAGTCGTGGGAAGCACTGTGGGATCCAAAGTATAAAGGATGGGTAACTGCTTACAATGATCCTGGCTGGTCAAATCTCTTTCCGATTACGGCTGCTACTCTTGGGATTACTCAGAAGGAACTGCAGGATACTGTTCAGTTGGAAAAAGTATGGAAGAAGCTGGATGGACTCAAGCCACAGATCAGACGGTGGTGGACCAGTGGGGCGGATTTTCAGCAAGTAGTGGCGACTGGAGAGGCCTGGATCGGCCAGGGGTGGAATGGTCGTATTTTTGACTCTCAAGACAAAGGGGTGCCAATTGAAGCTGTCTGGCCGAAGGAAGGAGGCTACCTGGCAGTGGATCATTGGGTGGTAGTAAAGGGGACACCTCGGAAGGAAGAAGCCATGGCCCTGGTCAATTTCTTGCTCGAACCAGAGAACCAAAAGAAAATTGCCGAAACATTATCTTACGGACCTACTACCAAAGGCACGGATCAACTACTGGATGAAAAAACCCGGTTCCGTACCTACGGTCCCCCCGGTGCCATGGAAAAAGCCATTGTCGAAGAGTGGGACTGGTATTTTGCGCGACCACAGGAGATCGAGGAACGCTGGAAGAAGTGGATTTCGACCTAGAAGAGGATGAAGACGTTTTGTCGTTGCTCAGGTTAGAAGCTCTCACCAAGACTTTTGGTGCTGTCCTGGCTGTCCATAAGGTCTCTTTGACCATTCAGGCTGGCGAGTTTGTTTCACTGCTGGGACCGAGTGGGTGTGGAAAGACCACGTTGTTGCGCCTTATTGCCGGTCTTGAGCAGCCAACAGAGGGAAAGATCTATCTGGAAGGGCATTGTATTAACGAGGTGCCTGCCCACCATCGGCAGATGGGCCTCGTAGTCCAAAACTATGCCCTTTTTCCCCATATGACCGTATTTGAGAATGTGGCCTATGGTCTACGGGTGCGTCGCCTGAAGGAATCCGAGATCCGTAAACGAGTCCTGGCGGCTCTGGATCTGGTACGTCTGCCGGGTTTTGAGCATCGTTTTCCCAGGCAGTTGAGCGGCGGTCAACAACAACGCTGTGCCCTGGCCCGAGCATTGGTGATCCACCCAAAGCTTTTACTTCTCGATGAGGCTCTGGGTGCACTTGATAAAAAACTTCGTGAAGAGATGCAAGTCGAATTAAAACAGCTCCAACGCACCGTTGGAGTAACCGCTATCCACGTGACTCACGATCAGGAAGAGGCCTTGGGGATGTCTGATCGTATTGTGGTGCTAAACCAGGGCCGGATTGAGCAGATCGATACTCCTGTAAATATGTACGAACATCCGCAGACCGAATTTGTGGCCAATTTTCTCGGAGAAGCCAATGTCTTTCGAGCTCGGATCACTGGAAGAACACCGGAGGGCCAGATCATCGCCTGTAGTGATGACGGTTATGAACTCCGACTGGAAGGAGAAGCGGTACACGAGACAAATGGGGACAGGCTTATTGTCGTCGTAAGACCGGAATATGCCACTATAACCTCAAAACAGCCTTCCCATAAAGATAATGTCTTTTTTGGAGTTATAGAGGCTGTCGTTTATCAGGGAAACAATACCAAGGTGGTCATAAGATTGCCAAATGAAAGGCGACTGATCGTCTACAAACCGAATTTACTGCATCAGGCGGAGAGAGAATATTCGGTTATCGGTGATACTGCATGGATCACCTGGGCCCCCTCAGCAGCTCGCGTAGTAAGACCTTAAGCAATTTTGCTGAATTCATGCGGAGAGGAGCTTCCGTGGTATCCAGAGTCTTTCGTTGCACTCAGGATACCACTTTCACGGAGGCTTGCCTGCTATGAGTTTCACCCTAAAAGTGTTCTAAAAAGAGAAAGATAGTCATGAAAAGACGGCTCTACATACCATCGTTGCTCCTGCTCAGTCCTGCCTTACTCCTCTTGCTTTTGCTTGGTGCTTCCATGGTGTTGCTTGTGCTCTATAGTTTTTACACCTATCAGCAGGGTGGGGGCATGATAGCCCAATTTACCCTGGAGAACTACAAACATATCTTTAGGGAAGAACTGTATCCCAAGGTGATTCTCAATACCGTCTCTTTTGGTGTCGTAGTAACCAGTCTGGCTCTGCTGTTAGGCTATCCCCTCGCGTATTATCTGCGAAAGCTCTCCCCACGTTTGCGGGCTCTCGGTTTTGTGTTGCTCGTTGCTCCATTATGGACCAGCGTCATCGTCCGAACGTATGGCTGGGCTATCTTACTTGGTCGTCGTGGGGTCTTGAATGTCTTACTCGAATGGTTAGGTTTCGGACCGGTAGCCCTCGATATTTATCCGGGTTTTTGGGCTGTAGTGATCGGTTTACTGGAGATCTGCCTCCCTCTTATGGTCTTACCTATCTATACCAGTCTTTTAGGGATAGATCCTGGACTGGAGGAGTCATCACGCACCTTGGGAGCCAGTCCGGTCCAGACCTTTCGGCGAGTGACTTTACCATTATCATTACCAGGAGTCTTTGCCGGAGTGATTCTCACCTTTGTGCTGGTCATTGGTGCCTATATTACTCCAGTATTATTGGGTAGTCCGCAGGAACTGGTCTTGCCGGTGCTGATTGAGGGCCAGATTACCAGCCTCTACAACGTGCCATTCGCCTCGAGTCTGGCTCTGGTTATGCTGATGCTGATGTCAGGAGTCATTCTGAGTTTTCGCCGATTTATTCAGCTCGATCAACTCTTCGGAGAATAGTGGTGTTCAGCTTACCAAACAGATATTTTCCCAAACGAGTCACTTCACGGCTAGGAAGGATCTGCTATACCGGTTTTGTTATCACGCTGTATATCTTGCTCTTAGCCCCCCTTCTTATCGTCGTGGTGATGTCTTTTAATTCAGCCCTCTACCTTTCATTCCCACCAAAAGGATTTTCCTTACGGTGGTATAAACGGTTTTTCTCCGATCCTATCTATCTCTCGGCAACCGGAATCAGCCTGATCGTAGGGGGAGTTTCGACGGTATTCGCCACTATCTTTGGTACCATGGCTGCTTATGTGCTGCAACGATACTGGCCACCCTTTCGGCATTTTCTGAATGCCTTTATCCTCTCGCCCCTGCTTCTCCCTGGAGTGGTGATGGGGTTAGCTCTGTTATATACACTGGCTAATTTGGGGTTACAAAGGAGTATAACCGGTGTCATCCTTGGGCATACGTTGTATGTATTACCATTTGTCGTCATTATCGTCTCATCCGCTTTACAACATTGTGAACGCCAGATGGAAGAGGTAGCGATGAGTTTAGGAGCGAGTGAGTGGTATGCCTTCCGTACCATTACCTTTCCACTCATCCTGCCAGGGATTATTTCCGGAGCGTTGTTTGCCTTTATTATGTCGCTTGATGAATTTATTATTACTGCGCTCCTGGGAGGAGGTCAGATTACAACCTTACCTATTCGAATCTTTTCGAGTTTACGATTTGCCGTTGATCCGACGATTGCGGCCGTGTCAACCTTTTTTGTTTTTGTGACAACCATGCTCTTTTTAATAGCACAGCGATTACTCCGAATTCGGGAATAGTCTATCTAATGGAGGAGAAAAAGTGGAGCAGATACAACCGCTCCTGAGGGGAGCGCGGAAGCTGGTGCAGATGTGTGCCAATGTCCAACCGGGAGAGCGTGTCTTAGTGGTCACTGATACTGGGCGGAGCCCGCGTATCGGTGAGGCGCTCTATCATGCGGCTTTAGCAGCAGGAGGTACTGTCGTGAAAGTGGTGATGGAACCTGGTAAGCATCCTGGAGCCGAAGTGCCGGAAATGGTAGCGGCTGCGATGAAGGTATCGGATGTCATCTTTGGCATGACGACGATGAGTCTGTATCATACCCAAGCCCGAGGGGAAGCCTGTGCAGCCGGAGCCCGGATACTCGTTGGGACAGAGATCACTGAGGATATGCTGATCTCTGGAGGAATCGAGGCGGATTTTATCGCTATACGGCCTCAAGTCGAAGCTTTGGCTCAACGACTGCGTAAGGCCCGCGAGGTCCGACTGGTAACTGCAGGCGGAACCGATGTACGGGCCAATATTGCAGGACGCCCGGTGCATGCCCATACTGGTCTGGTACATCACAAAGGTGAAGCCATGGGACCACCGGATATCGAGGTGTTTGTGCCACCTCGAGAGGGGACAACGGAAGGAACTATAGTTGTAGATGCCAGTGCCACTGCTCTGGGGATTATCCACCATCCTATCCGTCTACTGGTTCATGCCGGACGTGTTGTAGAAATTACCGGTGGTGCAGAAGCGCAAAAATTGCGTGCGCTGCTGGAAAAGGCTCAGGATCCAAATTGTTGGAATATCGCAGAGATAGCGGTAGGATTCAACCCTTGTGGCCGGGTGACCGGTCATATCATCGAGGATGAAGGCGTATTGGGCACCTGTCATATGGCCTTGGGCAATAATGTGACCATGGGGGGTAAGAATCCTGCAAAGCTGCATATCGATCTGGTCATGTGGCGGCCCATGCTCTATCTTGATGGAGAGCTGGCCCATGCGGCGGAACCGGTGAGTGCATCAAGATCATAGCACTACTGGGGACCTTACCAGAAAGGGAACCGATTCCTCCTCCCCTTCTTCGTTGTGGTCACGTCATCAACCAGAGATGCTTCGGGGGATTTTCCCGCTCATAACGTATCCAATGGACTCACTCCCCGAGCGGCCCCTTGTTGCGCATGTGCATGGAGATCATTGTCGTGCTGACCTCCGCATGCCCAAGCAGCTCCTGCACCGTGCGGATATCATGACCCGGGAATTCCGGGGGAATTCCGGGGACACCATACAGAATGCTTCCCTTTCAGGGGGCACTGGCCGAGGACTGTCCCAGGGGAAGGACTGCACGAGGAGAGGTGTCTGCCTTCCTGTCGCTTCATCCCGCAGGATACTCGTCGGCCAGTGACGGTAGTCTGCTAAAAGAGGCAGCCCCCTGGGCTTCGGCAGTTTTCTGCAGAAGGACGCCAGCGCCTTGCGGCGTCTCCTACACCGACAAAAGTCAAAGAGAAAGAAGAGGCCTAAGGAGAAATGCGTATGGTGTCCCTGGAATTTCCCTAAATGCGTATGGTGTCCCTGGAATTTCCCTGGAATTTCCACATCGCTCAGGGACATGTTGACTGCTTATATCGGCTGGAGCGAACATGGACGCGGTCACACCTGAAAGCGGTCGGGCTGCCCATCCCGTGATGGGGGAGTCGACAGTCGACCGAACAACCGGTTGCAGCCGATGCCTTACAGCGTCCGCTCGTGCCTCGCTTCCGCTCCACCGCTGCGCCTGACGCTCGGCGTTAGATGCCTGTAGCACGGTAGTCTACACACAAATGCGCTTGCTTAGTGCCTTCCATAGTGCTACAATTAAGCGTATACTATGGAGGAAGGAAACTATGGCAATCGTAGGGCTGCATCTGAGTGAACAGGAACAGACAACCCTGGAGGCCATGGCACAACGCGTTGGGAAAACGCCAGACGAATTAATTCACGACGCCGTCAAGTAATTGATCGCACAATTCCAGTCTGAAGATCGACTGCGTTTGCTGCGGCAAGCGCGTGGCATGTGGAAAGACCGGACCGATCTTCCCTCCATTACCGATTTGCGCCGCGAATGGGAGCGGCGACTTGAGCCGAATGATGGCGACCCAACTGTTGATTGACACGGCCGTCTTGATTGACTATCTGCGCGATTATCCTGACGCCATCAGCTATGTGGAGTCGCGGCAAGAACCGTTCCGCATTTTGGTGGTGACAGTGGCCGAGTTGGATGCTGATGAGCGTGAGGGTGAGGAACGGACCCGCCTTGACGGCTTTCTTCAGGCTTGTGAAATCATCCCGCTTGACCTCTGTCGTGTCGTCCAAGGAGGGCTCTATCGCCGCGACTACAGCAAAAGTCACAATGGAGGACTGGCGGATGCCTTAATTGCCGCGACAGCGACGCAGCGGCAAGCTCCGCTGGTGACGCTCAACCGGAAGCATTTTCCTATGCTCCAGGACCTGATTGTGCCTTACTCTAAGGCGCAGCTCGACACCGCATCGAACCAAAGCATAGAGCCGACGCTGTGAACGGCGCGGCGCATGCCCGGCGTTGCTATGATTTGCAATGCAACCGATTGTGCCAAAAGTACTTATAAAACCGCCTGCTAACTTTTGGCGCGATCGTTGTCTCAATCGTCAGACTTTCTGATTTGCACGCAGGGCAAATCATGTGGTCTAGGTATAGAACATGTTAGAATAGGTGGAAGTCCGAAACAAACTAGGGAGAGAGTTTTATGGAAACGATCATTGATGAAGGAAGAATAAAAAGACTCTTCAAAGAAGCCCTAATTGAAGTCCTTGAAGAGCGCAAAGAGCTTTTCCACGAGCTTCTTGCTGAGGTTATAGAAGATATCGCCCTGGCCCGTGCCATCCAAGAAGGAGAAGACACAGTGCCAGTCAGCAAGCAAGAGGTTTTGAAACTCCTGGATGAGTCCGCGTGACGCCCGAATTTCGAACGAGCTTTACCAGGGACCTGAGACGGATCCGGGACAGATCACTCCTCAAGCGTGTCCAGGAGACGATTGAGGAGGTCGAGGCCGCTGGCAGTATTCTTGAAATCAGGAATCTTAAGAAACTGCGGACAGAAGGTCGCTACTATCGTATTAGACTTGGGGACTATAGGATTGGGCTGATCGTAGAAGGGGATACCGTCGTTTTTGTCAGACTCCTACACCGAAGTGAGATCTACCGCTACTTTCCATGAACTGCTGAGGCGAGTTACTGCCCCTAACATACGGATGAACCTGACTGGTATTTCGCTCCGCTCCATACCAGCAGGGGATCCTTGGCGTTATGCGCGGGGAGATCGTATCAAAAGGAATCCCTATGCGTGGGGAAGTCCTGGTGGCGATTGCCCAAAATAAGCACGATCTAACAATTGCACGGGACCAGCACTGGTATCACATCCCTGTTAGCAGTGCTCACAAGTGGCTGAAGAATCGCTGGCCCCCGCAATGGCTGGCCCTATATCTGCCGAAAACCTTTGGAGATGAAGCCTTTTCCGTCCGCTACTACGCTCGGGTTCTCGAAATCCATAAAGTTTCGCGCTGGCAGCTCTTTCCGCAAGAACCACGTAACGAAAAAAGCACCCGGCAATATTATCAGCTTAATATTATGTTCGGCAACAGATTTGGCAAGGCTATCCAATGTAAGTGATTGAATGTCTTTCGTCAGAGTGTGAGCATGGCAGAGACTGTAGACTCTAAAAATGGTGTACCGATTCGGCTCACAGATGAACGATGGGCGCATATCACAGAAGAACATGGTGAATTAGCGGGTCTACGGTCAGAGATTGTCGAAACTCTTGCCAATCCGACAGCGATTTTCGCCGGGAATCGGGGTGAATTGCTTGCGGTCCGGGAGCTCGAACCAGGGAAATATGTGGTGGTCGTCTACCGCGAGCCCCAACAGGATGGTTTTATCATCACGGCGTTTCTCACCCGGAAGGAACACACACTGCGTCGAAGGCAACAACTATGGCCGCTCTAGCTATTGAAGAGTATCTGCGTTTGCTGCCGTCTCTCAAACAAACCGGACAGAGGTCTTTGTGGATGTCATATGATGCCGAGGCAGACGTCCTGTACGTCAACTTCAAAAAACCCAGTTACGCCACGGACAGTGAACTCACAGATGACGATGTCATCATCCGGTATGAAGGCGAAGAGGTCATTGGGCTCACGATTCTGCACGCGAGTCAGCGGTAGAGCCTGAAGACGGCAGGGTATAGGCCCAACGGCAATGTCCCAACACAGGCTGGCCGAACAAGGGTGTGCAGCCGACCGCTTCTAGCGTCCGCTCCCGCTTTCAGCAGCGGCTGACACCTGGCGTTTCCCCCTCCGCTCCGGGGAGAATCAGGAGTTCGCTGCTCAACTCGCACATTGGGTGACTCTCCTCTGTTGGTGTTGACAAGTCTCTTTCCCGTGTTGTAAGCTTCAAAAAATATGAAGCCAAGAATTTATCTTGAAACAACAGGTATCAGCTATCTGACGGCTCGCCTGAGTCGAGATTTGATCGTAGCGGCCCATCAACAGATTACCCAAGAGTGGTGGCACACGCGGCGAACCGATTTCGATCTGTTCGTCTCCCAACTTGTTGTTCAAGAATCGAGCACGGGTGATACGGATGCTGCAGCACGGCGACTCGCTATTCTCGAAGACATGCCCACGTTGGAGCAGAGTGAGGAGGCGACGGCGCTGGCTCAGACATTTATCGAGCAGATTCCACTGCCTGAAAAGGCAGCAGTGGATGCCCTCCTCATTGCCATTGCGGTGATGAGTGGCATGGACTACCTCCTCCTCTGGAAAGGGTTCTCTGTTCTGGCTTCGTTTCTTCTTCTAGGCTTCAGGCTTTTTGGTTGTGCTTGCACCAAACCTCTATAGAGATCGAACCGGTCCAGCGGATACCCGCTATACTGGGTGCAGCCTATCCTGCTCTAGAAATTCATTGGTGCCCTGGTGCCGGCTTACGCACGGGTCGGGCTGAGAGCGAAAGCCGCTCTATCCAGTTCGTCAACAGCTCAGGGCAGGGGCAGCACCCGAGTGACACTTTGTAAAGCATGCGATATAGAGAGGGCTCGAAAGAGGGGTCCAAGCAATGCGCCGAAGGGCCGGGTGCTGGTCTATGCACGCGGTGGCGGTCAAGACGCCATGAGAAACTGGCTGCGGCGTGCGGGTTGAGACGGACCCGCTCTTCCTCATGACCACTTTATTCCTCGATACCAGCTATATTATTGCCCTGGAAGCTGCGGATGAACATCATACAGAAGCTGGGGAGTATTGGCAACGCTTAACCCAGTCGTTGCCGCCGATGGTAACGACGTCCTCTATCTTTGACAAAAACGCCACGTTCTTCCATAGCCGTAATCGACATGCCAAAGTGGTGGAAATCGGTAATCGGTTACTGCGTGGTCCATCAGTCCACTCTGTCCATGTGGACGAAGCCTTGTTTTATGAGGCATGGCAGTATTTCGAACACCATGCCGCTAAGTTATATTCCTTAACGGATTGGGTCTCTTTTGTGGTTATGAGGCAGATGGGGGTTCGGACGACTATGACTTTCGATAGGCATTTCATTCAATCAGGATTCGAAAGGGTACCTTGAACTGTCAGCAACTACAACATGCAATGGCGCCTAACCCTGCTCAGCTTGACCGTTATGTGGCACTCCTTGCGCGATGACCGCTATCGGCCCAGAAGCAGTCGTTGACATCTGAGGCATTTTCGCGGAAGGTCCTAACGATTGGTTACACGGTGCGCGGCCAGAGGAACGGCATAAGCGCCCCGATCTCGTCGTGAAGGAACTTCAACTATGCTTCGCGAAGCGCGTCTGCCTCGGACAGCCGTGGGATGTCGCAAAGGATACAATCGAACCGATCGGGAAGTAATAGCGGGAGCGCCGTGGAAAGAGCGCGGCGCGATGCAAGTCCTGGGCATCTAACGCCGCTTGGGTAAGGGCATGACACGAGGAGGATTACGCAATGGTGAACGCGGGCGAACGACTGCCAGGTACTCCTGAGCCCATGCACGTGTGGCGTACGGCGGATGGCCTACGCATAGCAGCGGGGGCGATCCTGCTGGACAGTTGGTTTTGCTTGGTCACGGGGGTGGGCAGACACGGCATGCATGGAAGGCGACCGGACGCGCTCTCGGTGAGAGTGGGTACCACGCAGTAGCTTTCGACATGCGAGGCCACGGAGATTCTGACTGGTCCTCGGATGGGGACTACAGCATGGACGCGCAAGTGCGAGGATTGCGCTCCCTCCTGGATGTGCTCGGCTTTTACGGGAAGCCGGTGCTGATCGGCGCCTCGATCGGATTGTTCCCCATGCACAGTACGTGACCATCCCTGATGCCCGGCATATGATAACGGGTGACCACAATGACGTGTTCGGGACCGCCATCGCGCATTTCCTCGCACGGTGCATACCGAGAGCACCCGATTAGACTCCCTTCCAAGTGCACTGCGTGACACGACTCTCGTCTGTGATGGCTACGGCCGGTCGTAGTCTGTCCTGAATGTCTGCTTAGGGTCGAAAGTGGATAGCCATCCGACTCCCAGGCTTTCTCTATTCCTTCATCGACGTAGGCCATACTGAAGGGCTCTCCTGGAGATGCACCAGAGTGCAGGTGGTATGGAAGTATCCCCAGGAACCACTATTTCGTGCGCTAATGCTCGTTACTATACCACGGACACACCATTCGCTCGATAAGAGAGACCAAAGCAAACAGGAGAACGGCCATCAACGAGAGGATAATCATGGCACCAAAAGCCAGATTTGCTTTCCAGTAGGACGTCGCCGAAACGATGATATAGCCTAACCCTTTATCCGAACCGACAAATTCACCCACGACTGCACCAATCACGGCCAGAGTAATGGCTACCTTCATTCCACTGAAAAAGAACGGTAAAGCCATCGGAAAACGCACTTTCAGAAAGGTCTTCAATTGGCTCGCCCCATACGATCGGCTCAGATCGAGTAATTCCGATGGAGTCGCCGCGAGGCCAGTAGCGGTATCAACTACAATAGGAAAGAACGCGACCAGAAAAGCGACCACGATCTTGGAGAGCTCCCCATGGCCCAATACGAGGAGCAATACCGGGGCGATGGCTACCTTGGGAACGGACTGAGTTACCACCAGCAGTGGATACAGCGCATTGCGCAGGATAGGGGAATAGACCAGGAGGACGGCTAGAGGTGTGCCAATGGCCACAGATAAAGCAAAACCGGCCAGGGTTTCGTAGAGAGTTACCCACGTGTGCTCAATCAAGCGATACCGCCACTCCCATGTCTCGACTACAATACCGGAGGGGGCAGGAATGATAAACTGAGGGATATTAAATACATGATAGGACACCTCCCAGAGGATGAGTACCCCGAACAAGGTTCCGGCTGGCAGAAGATAATGAGTGGAGAAATTCTTCATGGCAAAAGATATCTCTCTATTCTTTCCTGGCAGTGAAAATTAAGGAACGGATTTCGTGACTATACTCTTTAAACAGAGCCTCGAACTCCATATCCACATGACGTGGACGGGGCAGATTGATCTCTAATACACGGGCAATACGACCGGGTCTCGGAGTCATCACTACCACACGATCGGCTAACAAGATCGCCTCAGGAATACTATGCGTGACAAAAAGAATGGTCTTGCGGCGTTCTTCCCAGATTCGTAACAATTCAAAACTCATTTCTTCACGAGTCATAGCATCAAGAGCACCAAATGGTTCATCCATCAAGAGGAGACTTGGGTCGTGGATCAAGGCCCGGCAAATAGCCACCCGTTGTTGCATACCTCCGGAGAGCTCCCGTGGATATTTATCCTCAAATCCCTGTAACCCTGTTAATTGAAGAAGTTTATGGGCTTGAGGAAGATATTTTCTCCGCTCCAGGTTCAGCATTTCAATGGAAAACAGCACATTCTCGAGTACCGTTCTCCAGGGAAGAAGCACAGCGTTTTGAAAGACAAACCCTACATCCGAAAAAGGTTTATCAATTGTCTGGTCCCGAATACGGATAGTTCCATGAGTAGCTGGTACAAGTCCAGCCACTAATTTGAGCAGGGTGCTCTTGCCACAGCCACTTGGACCAACGAGGGTCACAAACTCATTCTCCCGCACCTCTAAATCGATATCTTCAAGAGCTACCACAAAATCATTGCGTTGTGTTCGATACGTTTTGCTGATCTGCTGGAGATGAATCATGAGCTTCCTACCGCTGGTGCTGCATAACGCTGAATAGGATACGGAATAGCCACTGCTGACCGGCATGCTGCAGCCAGATAAGGGGCGAGTTGCTCGGCCAGTTGCCACGCTGCACTCTTCTGGAATTGTAATCGCTCGACCGCCTCTTGAGCCCGTGCTCGTAACCGCGCTTCATCCACAGTCAGCACTCGCCCCTGTTCAAGAACGATACGTCCTCCAACCAGTACCGTCTCCACATCAGCGCCAGTTTCCGCATAGACAAGGGCATTGAGCGGATTATTCAGTGGACGCAAAAACACCGAGTCGGCACGGAGGAGCACGAGATCCGCCTTGCGTCCGGGAGCAATGGCTCCGATGTCATGAGCTAACCCGAGTACCCTGGCACTTCCACCAGTGGCCATGTCCCAGATAGCCTGAGCACCCACCCAGCGCTCCTGTTCATGTGGGAAACGAATCTTGTTCACCAGTGCAGCAAAGCGCATGGATTCAAACATATTCTGGTTATCCGAACTCATCGAACCATCAGTGCCTAAACCGACAGTCACCCCCTGATCAAGCATCTCCCGTATTGGAGCAATCCCACTCCCAAGCTTCAGGTTACTGGCTGGATTATGGGCAATGGCCGCTCCAGCATCGGCTAATCGTTTGATATCTTCCTCCGTCATCCAAATGCCATGCGCGCCCACAAAGTTGGGACCAAGCAAGCCCACGTCTGCCAGGTGAGCAACCAGAGTCTTTCCCCAGCGCTGTATGCTATAGACCGCCTGGACTTTTGTCTCTGCAAGATGGGTATGGAAACCGACCCCATACTGGCGAACCAGGCGCAAGCAGCCTTGCAGAAAATTGTCGGTACATTGTCCAGGAATGGTTGGCGCAATGGCTACCCGAATCCGTCCACCCGCAAAACCATCCCAGCGCCGTACTGCGTGTTCCATCAGATGAAGCAAACCTTCGGTGGGAGCCGTCTCGATGCTCTCTACGGTCCGTCGTAGATCAGGAGGCAACAGGTCCAAAAGCCCAGGTACAGTTCGATAAAACACGACATCAGCGACTGCCGGAGCCACAACCGCCCGTAACCCCACATCAGTATAAGCCCGGACGACCGCCTCGACACCTTCCTCAGTTGGAGCCGGGATAGCCATAAACAGGTCATAAGAGGCTGTACAACCGGTTTTGAGCATTTCCACAGCCCCAATGGCTGCTGAAAGATACTGATCGTCAATGGTACGGGTACTGTTCATAGCTGGACCATGATTGAGCAGGTCTTCTAAGGTCCAGTTATCTCCCAACCCCTTAGACAGGTTATTATGCGCATGCGTATGGGCATTGATCAGCCCAGGGAGCACAATACATCCGGTAGCATCGAGACGCTGGACAGCGGAGGGTACGGAAAGATGAGAGCCCACCGCAGTAATCCGATCCTCTTCAATAAGTACATCCGCAGGTTCAAGAATCGCTCGGGTCTGATTGAGTAGCTGTCCACCATGCACAAGTAATGCCATAGATTAAGTCCTCATCAATAGTTTGAATTTCATCCAGCAGTCTAGCAATTTTGTCCTTATGACCTCATAGTGGGTATCGCTCTTTAGTCCTTCTAAGCCCTTCACGCTGCTTCCGGAGCGAGACGCAGAATAACCCCCTCTCCCCTGGCACAAAGCGAAGGGTTCAGAGACATTCTGAGGTTTACGCCCTATAAGCTCTATTCAATAGCCTCTTTTATCTCTTCTCTGGCAAGAGATCGTTGGTAAAGAGCTCTTCGACAGGAACCTTTCGTTTGAGCTGGAGATATTTGGTATAGATATCACGAGATTTTTCCACCCGCTCGGGCTCAAATTGTCCCAGGGCCACCTTACCAGTCGTAATTTCTTCGGTAAAAGCATACCGGCTTGCTACCTGCGCAGCCCCAGTAGCTGCCTCCAGGTCTACTTCTGGATTGGCCTTGACCAGAATCCTGGCCCCCTCTTCAATATGCTCATCGGCAAAGGCATACTGCATCCCACGTATCGTTCCACGCAGGAAGGCTCGAAGCAGGTCTGGATCTGTAGTGAGAGTTTCCTCACGGGCAAAAATAACCAGCGAATACATATCCAGCCCATAGTCTGCATAGGAAAGTCTTTTGAGCATGGTACCCTGTTCCTTGGCTTGTTTTTGCAACCGGGCTTCATGGTTGGCAAAAAATGGTGCCCCATCCACCCGACCTAAAATCAGGGCTGGCCCCATCGCGGCTCCATCCATGGTCACCCACTGGACTGACTCCGCATTAAAACCGGCTAATTGGGCGAGAAGGGGAAAGAGAATCTGATGGCTATTCCCTGGTGTGATGGAAAGGGTTTTTCCCTCCAGATCTTTAGGAGAATTGATTCCTGAATCTACCCGGACAAAGATTGAGTGGGGAGGGCGACGAAAGTAGGCTGCAATGGCTTTTACCTTGACATTTTCATTCGCACGTGCCGCCACGATCGCACTGAAATCTGCACTCCCGGCATCTCCCTGTCCTACCGCAATCCGTTTGACTGTATCCGCAGAGCCAGCCCCACGCAAAATTTTGACATCTAACCCTTCTTCTTTGTACCACCCTTTTTCGAGTGCGGTAAAATAGGGAGTGTATTCACCGTAAGGGAGAAAATCCAGGATAAAGGTAAAAGGCCGTAAGTTCTGCTGGGCAAACCCTAGTGGTGTCGTCAGGAAAATTCCCACTAATCCAATAATGATGAAAACTCCAACGGTTTCCCAGAGTTTTGGTTTCCAAGCTCTCATAAGTGTTCCCTCCTTTGAATGTTGATTAGAGTAAGCAGAGATGACTTCTCTTCTCCTATGCCAGATTCTCCAAACTCTTCGCTCCTTCTTCTCTTCTGTCCTCCTCCCGCAGATAAGGAGTGAAGAATATTCTGAGAAAATCTCGTCACAATGCTCTGATGATCTCAGCTTAGCAAGCTCTCTTCACCTGTGTCAAGAAGATAGGAAAGATAATAGGGAAGTCCTTTCGCCATCCTGGGTAACCATATGACTTCCCTTCGCTCTGCTTCGGGAGCGCAGCAGAGGGTTGTCCCATTGCCGCCCCCTCTCCACTACCCTCGTTTCCTTATGTTGGAATTTCAGGAAAGATAATATGGAGGTTACCGGTTAGTGTGCCTGTATCGGAGCACTCAAGCGTCGATGTCGGGGAGCAGCCATCCACACTCCGAGCACTCCCAGAGCGATATCGACCAGGAGGAGAATGAAGGGGAAGGAATAGCTCCCCAGTCGATCATAAAAATATCCCCCCACATAGGCTCCAAAGGCTCCACCCAGACCAAAACCAATTTCTAGTATCCCGAGAATGCGTCCCAAAAAATTTCCGGGAAAAAGATCACCGATAACGGTACCATAGATTGGTCCCATAGAGCCATACCCCAGACCATAGAGCCATACATAGGCATAGAGAAGCCAGGGAGTGGTGGTATCGCGTACAAAGAGCAAAAGTAATACACCGAGAAAAGCAGCACCACTGCCAATCGTATAGGCCACTTCCCGCCCTGCTCGGTCAGAAAGCGAACCACAGAGAATACCCCCAATAGAACGGAGTAGTCCCACCACACCCACCAGAGAAGCAGCCAGCATCCGGTCGTAGCCTGCATCCACGATATAGGCTGCTTGATGCACCACCAGCATATTGGTATGAAAACTGAGCGAGAAGATCACCAGAGCCATCCACCAGAACGCTTTGCTCACGAGAGCCGTCTTGAGAGTCCATTGTCCTGATAAATCCCTGGATTGGGGTGGAGCGGAGGACCTGAGAGAGGGAGAAGAGCTGACCTGAGACGTTTCTAAGGGGATCCCATCCGGGTATTGTCCTACCTCTTCGGGAGAGCGACGCTGAAAGAGAGCGTTTATGGGCACAACAATAGCGAGGACAATCCCGGCCAGTACCAGAAAGGCGGAACGCCAACCTACTGTATTGATCAGGAATTGAATAAAAGGAGCAAGAACCATAGTGCCCACTCCAATTCCGGCTATGGCCAACCCTCCAGCAAGACCCCTTTTTTGCCTGAACCACCTGGGAATGCGAGACATATGCGGAGCAAAACCCAGCATATTGGTGCCGATAGCCATGAATACCCCAAAAAACAGATAGAGATGCCAAATGGTCTGAATCTGGCTGGCAGCGGCAAGCCCGATGGCGAGGAAGGTAGAGGCTAATGGAAAAAGGATACGGGGACCAAAGCGATCGATCAGATTCCCGGTGATCAGGGCAAAAAATGCGTGGATCACCAGGGCCAGCGAAAAAGCCCCTGCCGTCTCCCCACGTCCCCAGCCATACTCTTCGAGGATCGCCACGTAAAACACACCAAAAGAGAAGCGGATACCTACGGTCAGAAACAGGGTGAGAAAAGAGACGGCAACAATGACCCAGCCATAATAGATCCAGGGAGCTTTCCTCTGCACGTTTTTCTCTCTTATCTGAAAGCAAGTGAGTTCTTTTGGCCTTTAGGCGTTATAACGGAAGAGAGATAAACCTAAAAACAGAGCTATTTAAGCATAGAAACTGCTACAGTGTCAATGTCTTCTTTATCCTCTTTCCCTGTCAATGACCTCGTATGGAGCCAGCCTGTGGAGGTGTTCAGCAGGACATATTTTTACTGAGCCGGCCAGTAATTTTTCAACTGGATATTCCTGCACCTGTTTGGAGATTTCTCACGTGAAAATGTGGGGACTGGTCTTTCTATTCCAAAAAGGACCAGGGATAAGAGCATGGGGAGACAAATGCTCTCTTCTATGGTATAATATCTAGTGATTGGTAATGGAAGACTAGAGCAGGCACAATATCCGAAGGGAAAGTGGAGACAACCTTACTTAACCATATTCATATCATTTTAGTAGAGCCGCAGCATCCAGGGAACATTGGTGCAGTGGGACGGGCCATGAAAAATATGGGGCTTTCCAACCTCATTCTGGTCGCTCCACTGGCAGATCCTCGGTCTCCAGAAGCGATGAGTATGGCTGTGAAAGGCACCGATATTCTCGAACAATGCAAGGTAGTTTCGTCTTTTACGGACGCTATCGCCCCGATGCATCTGGTGGTGGGAGCTTCGTGCCGTGCAGGTAAAGGTCGTCATCCAGTCTATACCTCTCGAGAGATCGTACCGAAGATACTCTCTACTGCCCAGCAGAATCAGGTAGCTCTCGTATTCGGGCCGGAACGGAGTGGATTAACCAATACCCAGCTAGATCTCTGTCATCTTTTAGTCCGCATCCCGTCTTCCGAGGCCTTCCCTTCCTTAAATCTGGCGCAAGCAGTGCTGGTGCTCTGCTATGAGCTCTTTTATGCCATTTATGAAGAACAACGCGAGTACACGCCGATAGGTGAACTCGCTGATACCTCCAAAATCGAACGGATGTATGGAGAGCTGAGAGCGCTCTTGTTAAAAGTTGGTTTTCTGGATCCGCATAATCCTGACCGGATTATGCGGGCCCTGAGGCGGCTGTTTGGCCGAGCTGGTCTCACCGATCGCGAAGTGCGGATTTTCCGTGGAATTATCGACCAGATAGAATGGTATTCAGAACGCCGTCACCATACGGCTGCGATGAAGGGGGATCTGGGAGAGAAGCAGGGTATCGGCATAGAACCCACACCCAAGGACACCAACCCATGAGCGGATAATCACATATCCCTTCTCAACGGGAAATACTCCCTCGACTTTCCCGGTTTGAAACAACTCTCGTACCTGGATATCCGTTAAGGTCACCACATTCCGGGTAGCCGAGGCCCCAAAGAGCTGTAAGCCGTACGTGGTGGGTTTCCACCCATTCTGCACCCATCGCAGTATCCGCAAACCGATGGTCTCTAAACGCCGAAAAGTCAAAATCTCTTTGAGATAGGGATTCTCACGTATAATCCAGATACTTCTTTTGCCCTGCTCAAAAAAAAGATATCCTTGGAAGATGGCCTCTGGAAGACCAAACCGAGCCCCCAGCTCTGCAATTATGGCATTTTTTTCAGCCAGATCGAGTAATCTTGGCATAAAAAAATCCTTCCGCATTCAGTTGATGGGGATAGACCCGAATACATCTCTTGAGTACCGGTGGATACTGGATTCCATTCCATTCCGTAATCCCGGGCGAATGAGCAAAGGGGAGAGAGAGCTCTTCCAGAGAAGCCTCTCGTTCCTGGAGTAAATAGGCGATTACCTCCTCATTTTCTTCCACAGAGTAAGTGCAGGTTGAATATACCAGACACCCTTCCGGTTTCAACAGGTCGAAGGCTCGCACGATGAGTTGTTTTTGCAGTCTACTGAGCTGGCGGATCAATCCTGCTCGTCTTTCAATCCCCTTTTCTCCAGCCGGCCCCCTATAAGTCCCTGTTCCAGAACAGGGGGCATCCACCAGGATCCGATCAAACCGGAGACGTCCAGGGAAGTTTTGTCCATGATACCGGGTTGTTACGACATTCAGCACCCCCAGCCGCTCTAGATTTGCCATCAGACCACTTAAGCGATCTGCATTGATATCATTGGCCACGAGAAGTCCCTGATTCTGCATAAGCTGAGCGAGCTGGGATGTTTTGCTACCTGGAGCGGCACAAAGATCCAGCACTACTTCTCCAGGTTGCGGATCCAGGAGGAGAGGAGGAATCATGGAAGTGAGACCCTGGGTGTGGTAGTAGCCAAGGAAATACTCTAGAGTAGCACCGGGAGTATCGAGATGGTAGGCCTGAAAAGCAAAAGGATACCACGGCATGGGTTCAAGGTGGTATCCTTTCCGCCGGGTTAAGTCCAGAAACTGCTCGTGGGTAATGCGGAGAGTATTGAGACGGAGAAACACCGGCTGCGGCTGTTCAAGACTTCTGAGAAATGCCTCAAAATCGGGAATGAGGGTACGATAAGAAATCGGCATGAGCTCTTCTTTGGGCAATGGCAATGTCCAGGGGTATTGTGATCTCCTAAACTCCTGCTGATCAGTCGATCACCGGCCTTGCCCCATTTTGCGGATAAGGGCAAAATGTTCTGGTTCAACCGGCTGGATCGAAAGCCGCATACCTCGACGCAAGACCAGCATTCCGGCCAGCTCTTTGGTAGACTTTAACTCGGCGAGTGACACGAAATGGGGGAATTTCTCGACAAATTCCACATCGACCATCATCCAGATAGGATCGTCGGGGGTAGATTTGGGATCAAAATATTTACTCTTAAGATCCCAAGCTGTAAAATCTGGATAGGCCTCCCTGCAGACGCGAGCAATACCAGCCACCCCAGGAGGAGACGCATTCGAGTGATAAAAGAGGACCAGATCACCCACCCGCATCTCGTCGCGCATGAAATTTCGGGCCTGATAGTTCCGTATGCTGTCCCAATGCGTCCGGCCATCGCGGGCCAGATCATCAATAGAGTAGACCGTCGGTTCACTTTTCATCAACCAATGACGGGGTGTAGAAGCCATATCCTCCTTCCTTTCCTTATGAACTTACAGTAAAGATTTTTCTCTTCTCATCTCAGGCATGTCCTGGCACTAAGACCTTCATCTCCATCAGGACCGTCTCGAGACTCTTGGAGAGGATACTGATCATTTCATCGATCTGCGCTTCAGTGGTAATCAATGGAGGAGCCAGGGTCACCGTGTTCGCGTCAGACCGCAAGATCAAACCATTTTTCAGACAGGCTTTTCCCACTTTTGTGCCAAAGGCTATCTCACCTGGAAAACGAGCGTTGGTGTTAGCATCCTTGACAAACTCTACTACTCCATAGAGACCAATTCCCCGAATATCTCCAACTACCCCATAGCGACGTAAGGTCTGGAGTTGTTCACGCATATAGGTACCCACCTTAGCCGAGTTTTCCGGTAGCTTGCGCTCGAGAAGTTCCTGAATATTCGCGATACCCGCAGCACAGGCTAAGGGGTTTCCCCCATAGGTATGGCCATGGGAAAATTCCACCTGTTCTTCCACTTTTCCCCAGAAAGCTGAGGCGACCCGATCAGTGTAGGCAACACCAGCTAGCGGCGCATATCCACTACTCATCCCCTTGCCCATACAGAGCAGATCTGGGGTTACCTGAAAGGTCTCGGCAGCAAAGAGTTTCCCAGTTCGTCCAAACCCGGTGATAATTTCGTCAAAGATCAAAAGTATATTGTATTGGGTACAGATCTCGCGCAACATGGGCAAATACTCAGGTGGAGGTACCAGGCCACCAGCAGTGTTGACCACCGGTTCTACAATCACCGCAGCGATGGTATGAGGATCCTCTCCCTCGATAACAGTCTGGAGCATCCGGGCGCAGGTGATCCCGCAGCTCGGATAGGTCTGACCGTAGGGGCAACGGAAACAATACGCGGGAGGAATATGGATGTAGCCCCCTGCAAAGGGTTCAAACACACTCTTCCTCCGCGGAGATCCGGTAGCAGCCAAAGCCCCCATCGTCGCCCCATGATACGAGCCATAGAGGGAAATGACCTTATATTTCCCGGGTGCACCGGTCTGTTTGTGGTACTGCCGGGCAATTTTCATAGCCGCCTCTGTCGCTTCAGAACCACCACTTACCAGCTTCACCGTATTTAAGTCGCCAGGAGTCAATTCGGCGATCATCCTCCCCAGCTCTATGGCCTGAGGAGTGGTACTGTGCAACGGTGGAGCAAAGGATAGCTGATCGAGCTGGGCTTTCATGGCCTCGATAACCCGTCGATTATTATGCCCTACATTTACCACAAAGACACCCGAGAGGCCGTCAAAATAGCGTTTTCCATGGATATCCTCGTAAGTAATTCCCTCCGCTTTAGCGATAATCAGCGGGTCTTTACTAAATTCCTGCATCTGTTGAAAATCGACTACAATGTGACGAAGATCCTCTGCGGAAATAGTCGGCATGGCTACTCCTTTCTCTCTGCTTGATGTTCCGGCACTTTTTAGTGATTATATACTGGACACCAGGAAGAAGCAAGAACAGAATGGCCAGCAGCGGGAATGCTTCTTTTGGTGAAGCCCGTCTACAGGTGTAACGCGCTCTCTGTGGGGTCCCACTTCTCAAGAAGACAAGAAATTCCCGAGGCCTGAAGATCGAAGAGAGAAATTCTCCCTTGCCTATTCTTTTGTATAACGTATAATGAAGGAAATACTGGTGAAACTTTTAGTCGGGTATTCCTGGTTTTTACCCTGAAACCAGGTGAAGGACTCGGCAACTGGTGGGGATTTACGCCCTATGAACTCCCTTATCAGACTTTACCAGACCCAATATGGCTTGAGATAAGATAGATGCTCAATTTTGCTTCTCCATCTCATCCACTGCACATTGCCTATTTTATTACCCCCCATGGTTTTGGTCATGCAGCCCGGGCTTCTGCGGTGATGGCAGCCTGGCATACCTTGAACCCATGCCTCCATTTTCATATTTTTACAACGGTACCCGAATGGTTTTTTCAGGATTCTCTTTCTGGTCCCTTTAGCTACCATTCCTTATACACAGATATCGGTCTGGTACAGATTACTCCCTTCCACGAAGACCTCTCCCAAACCCTTCATCTTTTAGAGGCTTTTTTTCCCTTTGATCAGAAGAAAATTACCAGCATAGCACAAAAGGTACGACGCCTGGAGTGTGCCCTCCTCATCTGTGATATCGCACCGTTAGGGATTGCTGTGGCTCGGGAAGCAGGTATTCCTTCGGTCTTAATCGAAAACTTTACCTGGGATTGGATCTATGCAAGCTATGCCTCCCTGGACCGTCGAATAGGACGGTATGTGGCTCATCTGCAAAACATATTTGAAGCTGCAGATTACCATATCCAGACCGAACCGGTCTGTCATCATCAGTCAGTGAATCTGACCACACCACCGGTGAGTCGAAACCCGAAAACCTCTCGTGCCCAGACGCGCGAAAAATTAGGAATCCCGCAGGACGCCAAGGCGGTGCTGCTCACCATGGGTGGGATTCCTCCTCAGTACACTTCTCTAGAATCTTTGAAACAGTTCCAGTATATCTATTTTATTATTCCCGGAGGCAGCTCAGCGTTCGAAAACCGAAACAATCTGGTCCTCTTTCCCCACCGTTCCAGCTTCTTTCATCCAGACCTGATTCAGGCCAGTGATGCAGTCATCGGGAAAGTTGGGTACAGTACCGTAGCGGAAGTATATTACGCTGGCATTCCCTTTGGGTATATTGCACGTTCCCGATTCCGAGAATCTGGCGTTTTAGCAGCTTATATCGAACAACACATGCCCGGCCTGGCGATTTCCGAGACCACTTTTCAAGAGGAACGCTGGATTGATTGTCTTCCAGAGCTCCTGGCGTTACCACCTCTTCAGCGCCAGACCCCAAATGGAGCCATCCAGATTGCTCAGACCCTTTCCCAATGGGTATCAGGAATAGATCCTCTCTCCAGCTAAGAGCGAAGTTATTCCTCCCCTCGGAGCGAGAGGGTAGTCAGTAATCTTCTCACATACTGTACACCCCTTGGCACCGCGCTCTCTTCCGCTTCTTCCCCTTCGTATTCGACCGAAACAAATCCGCGATAGTTCACCTTGTGCAATAGCTGAAAGATACGGGCATGATCAATATGCATTTCTTTTCCCTGGGCATCGAGATGAAGGAGCTTGGCATGCACGTGTAAAGCAAGATGAGCAGTCTGCTCAATTGAAGGGAACCCATCGAGGTAATTACCAGTGTCTAAGTTCAGACGTAGCCAGGGAGAGTGCACGGCGTCAAGCAAGCGTATAACATCCGCCCCGGTCTGGAGAAACCCTCCATGATTGTGATTCTCGACCACCAGGGTCATCCCCTGTTGTTCTGCATATGCCGTGGCCTGTATGAGGCATTCCACCATACGAGGCCAACACGCTTCTTTTTCTCCATGAGGCCAGCCAGCAAAGATCCGTAACAGAGGAGACCCCAGTTGTAAGGCAATGTCTACCCAGCGTTTAACCGTGTCGAGTTCCGCCCTATTCTTGATCGAGGATTCATAACCGAAATCATTGTAGGTTGTCACACAGGCCAGGGTCAGGTGCTGATCCACCACTGCTTTTTTGATCTGCTTTAGCTCAGGAAGAGCGGTACCCGGAAAGTGTCCACTCTCGATTTCAATCCCCTCCAGTCGGAGGGCCTGCCCACAGAACTCGATCCACTCCAGCAAAGTGAACTTTCCTGCGGCAAAAGCTCGATGATAGGAGTACGAACTACAGGATAATTTCACCGATACCCTCCTTTCCAAGATCCCCGGATTTTCTTGGCTATTTTCGCCGCGCCATCGTCGCCGGCACCGGAAATTCGTCCGGATCGATAGGAATTTCAACGATGGCTGGCTTGCCACACTGTAACGCTTCCTTTACCATGTCTCCAATCTGATCAGGATGTTCCGCATAGTATCCCTGCGCTCCAAAAAGTGTGGCGTACTGATCATAGCGTGGATTTCCAATATCTGCCCCCACATAGCGGGCATTGTAAAAATACTTTTGATAGGCTTTTTCTGAGCCCCAGCAGTTATTATTCATCACAATGGTGACCACGGGAATATTATGACGCACCGCCGTCTCCAGTTCTTGGGCATTCATGAGAAAGCCACCATCCCCATGAATCGCCACTACTGGGGCATCAGGACGACCAAGTTTTGCTCCCAGAGCGACTGGAAAAGCGAACCCAAGTCCACCCAAGTCAAGGGGAGTAAAAAAAGTCCGCGGATGCGAAAAGTGTAAACGGTCATAGCCATAAGCTGGTGCTGCTCCGGCGTCTAAGGTAATAATAGTTTCCGGTGGAAGCACGCGCCGGAGTTCGGCATAGACTCGTTGGGGCTTAACAGGTAAGGTGTCTAGCGTTGCCTCTGCCTGTAGCCGGGTTTGGCGTTGTTCCCGTAAGGTGCGCGTTTCCTGTTGCCAGTCGGTACGCACTGCCGGGACAGCGTGCTGGGAAAGCATCTGGAGCAAGGCATTCAAGGTTTCTCTTGCATCTGCCTGGATACCCAGAACCACCGGATACATCCGGCCAATATCTCGACTCTCAATATCGATCTGTATAATACGGGTACCTGGTTGGATGTAGCGATCATCGTAAAAGGTCGTGAAATGGCCAAGACGCGAGCCTAAAACCAGCAACAGATCTGCTCTACGGCAGGCAGCCGCTGCCTCGGGAGATCCAGCGCGTCCAAGCGGGCCAATGTAAAGCGGATGGTTATTAGGAACGGCATCATTGCGACCGTAAGCAGTAATCATTGGTAAACGGAGCTGTTCACTCAGTTCGACTACCAGCGCATTGGCCTCTGCCCAGGTGACTCCCCCTCCCACAAGCAGGAGCGGTCTCTCGGCCTCTTTCAGCAAGCGCAGTACTTCTCGAACGGCATCTGGGTGGGGAGGCTGGGGATAGGCAGGGCGATAGCTTGCCGGTGACGGAATCTCCACCTGGAGAGTCTGATCCTGGAGCATATCGCGAGGGATATCGATAAAGACCGGTCCTTTCCGACCAGCCATAGCGGTTCGGAAAGCATAGTGGAAGATTTCGGGAATGCGGTCTGGCTTATTAATTTGAATAGAGAGTTTGGTTACCGGTTTGAAGATATTGACCAGATCAAACTCCTGGAAAGCATCCTTGTAATAGTGGCCGAACATCGGACCACCAGCAATGGCAATAACCGGAGAATGCGCTACATAGGCTGCCGCCACGCCAGTCAGGAGGTTCGTAGCTCCCGGTCCACTGGTCACCAGGCAGACTGCTGGCAATCCGGTAATGCGAGCCAGACCATCAGCCATAAAAGCTGCTCCTTGTTCATGACGCACGTTGATATAGGTGACGCTGGAATCATCGTAGAGGGCATCAAGGATATCGAGAAAAGTGGAGCCGACAATCCCAAAAAGGTACCGCACCTGCTCGGCCTTCAATAACTCGATGACTGCCTGTCCATTAGTCATTGTACGCACTGGCTATTCTCCTCCTTGCTTGGTATTACAACGAGATTTAACTTCCTCTGTCCTTCTGAGCGACTACCTGGAGCAAAGAATCTCATGTAGGCCTTCTATCTTCTGCAAAAGAGATTCTTCGTCGAGTTCCTTATGCTAGCGCTCAGAACAAGCCTCAGAATGAGAAGGTCTCGTTGTAGTATGAGGTTGTCTGACGCTTTCTATCCCAAACGGCGGAATGTGGATAACAGATGTATAACGCCTCAACATTAGAAAATGCTCATCACTCCTTCTTGACAGAGTGTTCGGTATGACCCAGCATAGGGAACAGTCCAGTCTGGTCTATTTACCGGTATCCGTCTGCTTGAGCTCCTTACAGGCTCAATATCAACTCATCCTCTCATTTATACGCAAAGAGACATCGAAAAGCAAAAGGAATTGACTATGGACAGGGAATTTTTTCCTCATACAGCTCCTTATTGACTTCTTTGAAGAAAATGGGTTACAATGCAGAGAATCGCACCAGACGAAGAAATGTATTGGCGTATGGAAAGAAGAGGAGTGACTCATGAAGACCTTGCGAGATCAGTTGTTTCTCCAGTATGCATCCTTAGGACTGAGCCAGCTCATAAGCGATTTTCGTAAAGAGTATGAGCCCAAAAAGGGAGATCGTTTCAATTATCAAGGTATTACTTATGAAATTGGCCCGGCTCAGTTTGAGGAGGGGGGAATTAGCTTCGAGCTCAGTTCCAAGATTCCCCAGGAAGAATTGGTGAATCAGAAAGAAGATCTGGTAGTGTACTATGAGCGAGTGAAAGCTCACCTTTTACAATCTCCTAAAACCGAACTGGTGGCAATTGAACGCGAGAATATTGTCCGTGAGATCAGTCGGGATGAAACCAAAGAACGTGACTACGTGAAAGTGAAGTATCGTTATACGGGGGCACAACTGTACAATGATGCAGAGATCCAGAAGAAGCTCGAAGTGCTCCGGCAAAATCCCTCTGCTTTCTCTGTCCCTCAGATTCCAGGAGTCAATACCCTGGCGGGACGTCTCGTCTTGCTCTCTGTGCAACAGAACATCTATGCTCTAGCCCGACAAAATATGCAAGATCTTATGCAGGTCAATGAAGTGGTTCGTGAAGAGTTTCGAGCGGAAGGGCGGGTAAAGGAACTGCCGGTGGGAATGGAAAACTAAGGGCATTAGAAGCTCAAAAAGCACAGCATACTCTCCATCATACAAATCCGTTATGCATTGATTATTCGTTACAGACCGAGCCAAGGAGTAGGCTATTATGGAAAAACCAAAAACCCTGGGAGAACTCAAAAAGAGCGGGTATAACGTCTTACCGGTCAAAGAAGAGATGCGCAAAAATCTCATTGCCAAAATGAGCCGGAAAGAAGCGCTCTTTCCAGGGATCGTTGGGTATGAAAATACCGTAATCCCCCAAATCGAAAACGCCATTCTGGCTGGCCAGGATATTATCTTTCTCGGTGAGCGGGGCCAGGCGAAAACTCGCATGATCCGTAGCCTGATTTATCTGCTCGATGAAGAAGTACCGATTATTCAGGGGAGCGAGATTAACGATAATCCGTATCATCCGATCAGTACCTATGGCAAAAATCTGGTAAAAGAATATGGAGAGGACACACCTATCGAGTGGATTCCCCGTGAAGTGCGTTTTGGGGAAAAGTTGGCCACACCGGATGTGACCACTGCAGACCTGATTGGGGAGATAGATCCGGTAAAAGTTGCCGAGGGGCGATATCTCTCGGATGAGCTCACCATTCATTATGGTTTGATCCCACGGACGAACCGTGGTATCTTTGCTATCAACGAACTCCCTGATCTTTCAGAAAAGATCCAGGTCGGTCTCTTCAATATTATGGAAGAACGAGATCTTCAGATCCGTGGGTTTAAAATTCGCTTACCCCTCGATGTCTATGTGGTGGCGAGTGCCAATCCGGAGGATTATACCAACCGCGGTCGCATCATTACTCCCCTGAAGGATCGTTATGGTGCCGAAATCCGCACACATTACCCCCTGAATATCCAGGATGAAATCCAGATCATGGAGAATGAGCGCAAGCAATTTGTCGATGATGGATATAAGGTGGTCGTTCCAAAGTTTATGCAGGAGATTATCGCAGAGATTACCAATAATGCCCGGCGGAGCCCGGATATTAACCAGCGGTCGGGCGTGAGTGTGCGCATGTCCATTACCAACTATGAGACGGTGATCAGCAATGCCTTCCGGCGAGCGATAAAGCTTGGGGAAAAAGAGGTGGTACCCCGTATTAGTGATCTCTCCTATATTTTTGCTTCTACCGCAGGGAAAATTGAGATCGAGAGTATTGAAGAAGGACGAGAATACCAATTAATAGAAGATCTGATTAAAAAAGCGGTTCGTCGGGTATTTAATCGTTACCTCTCCGTAGATATGTTTCAGCAATTGATTGATCGCTGCAAAGGGGGAAGCCGTATTGAGGTTTCCGATATGCTCCCGGCTAAAGAGTACAGCCGATTGGTCAGCGAACACAACGAATTGATGGAGGGGATTGTGAGTTTAGGGAGTTTTGATAATCCCGCTTCAGTCGCTTCGGGAGTGGAATTCATTTTAGAAGGCTTGCATCTGAACGAAAAATTAAATAAAGATGTGGTAGAAGGAAGACGAACTTACCGCCGGTAATGCAGGCGAAAAATCAGGAAAGGAGCAAAGCTATCGCTCCGGTGTCGTGTCTCTCTTCTGAGCCGCAAGTCGAGATTGTCCGCCAAGCACCGCATGGAATTCACTCGGGTAAGGAGTCGGGGCGACTCGGTGTGCTTGGAGGGGCGTTTAACCCCATCACCAATGCTCATCTGGTGCTCGGCGCTGAAGCACGACAAGTTTTTCATTTAACAGAAGTATTATTTCTTCTTCCCCGTATTCCTCCCCACAAACCGATCTTTGGCGCTTCGCTTGAAGCGCGGTTGGAGATGATGATACTGGCTGTAGAGGAGTGCCCTTACTGCTCGGTAGGCTGGTCGAGTCATGGTCTGTTTCTTGACATCTGTCGTGGTCTACGCAAAGTGTATCCACCTTCGACTCTCCTCTATTTTCTGACTGGTCGAGATGCTGCAGAACGCATTTTGACCTGGGCGTATGAAGATCCTCCCACCGCTCTCGCGGAAATGTTTAGCCAATTCGAGTTGATTGTGGCTGATCGGGAAGGAGCGTTCCAGGTTCCGCAACGTGCAGACATTCTCCGTTATCAAGATAAAATACACCGCTTGGCGCTCCCTGAGCCATACCGCGAGATCTCTTCAACCCAGGTGCGTCTATCAGTAGCTCAGGGAGAATCGATAGAAGGTCTGGTGCCTCCCACAGTAGCTGCCTATATCTCTCAGAAAGGACTTTATAGAGAAGGCCAAAGGGAAGAGGCGCAGGATAGAGAATCTAAGAGACGGTGACTGGTGGAGGCAGAGTAAGCGCTTTGGTCAGGGTTTCCACCAGATCATCAATTTTCACGCGTATCTGTTCCATAGAATCCCGTGCCCGGAGAGTAACCGTCTCATCCTGCAGAGTTTGTGAATCGACGGTAATACCAAAGGGGGTCCCGATTTCATCCTGTCGCCGATAGCGACGGCCAATAGCCCCCGATTCATCATAGAACACCGGGAAACAGGGGCGCAGTTTCTCCACAATTTTCCGTGCAACCTCAGGCATACCATCACGCTTTACCAGGGGAAAGATTCCTGCTTTGATCGGTGCGATGCGTGGGGCCAGGCGGAGTACTGTGCGCTCTTCTTCCTCCTCATAAGCATCAAGCAAACAGGTGAGCAGGGTACGCTCGACTCCTGCCGAGGTTTCGATAATATAGGGGATATACCGCTCCCGTGTGCTGTCATCAAAATAGGAGAGATCTTTCCCACTATATTCAGCATGTCGGGAAAGATCAAAATCGGTGCGATTGTGCACCCCTTCGAGCTCTCGCCATCCAAAGGGAAAAAGGTATTCAATATCAAAGGCTTTCTTGGCATAATGGGCAAGCTCTTCTGGAGTATGCTGATGAATACGGAGATGCTCCTTACGGATACCCAGACTCAGATACCAGGCAAAGCGTTCCTCTTTCCAGTATTCAAGCCATTCTTCATCTGTACCAGGCTTGACAAAGAATTGCATTTCCATCTGTTCGAATTCTCGAGAGCGAAAAATAAAATTTCCTGGGGAAATCTCATTGCGAAAAGCTTTTCCAATCTGGGCAATACCAAAGGGAATCTTCTGACGAGAAGCGGCCAGGACGTTTTGATAGTTCACATAGATACCCTGTGCGGTCTCTGGACGGAGATAGACAATAGAGGCTGCATCTTCTACTGGCCCCATGTAGGTTTTGAACATGAGATTAAACTGACGTGGTTCAGTCAGTTCGCCTCCACAATCTGGACAGCGCTCTCCGGCAATCTGATCCGCTCGGAAACGCTGCTTACAAGATTTGCAATCGACCAGGGGATCAGTAAAACCTTCTACATGCCCAGAAGCTTCCCATACCCGGGGGTGCATGAGTATACTGGCGTCAATCCCCTCTATGTTCTCATGCAGTTGGGTCATAGTGGTCCACCAGTACTCTTTGATGTTGTTTTTGAGTGCTACCCCCAGTGGACCAAAATCCCAGCACGCATTGATACCCCCATAGATCTCACTGGAAGGGAAGATAAACCCTCGTCGTTTACAGAGGGAGACTAACTTACCCATCTTGTCTTGCTCAGCCTTCAAACTTCCTGCTCCTTCCTGAGAAACTCTCTCTTCCTCCATCCAAAATGAGTGGTCAGTGGTCAGTCTATTCTAGACACTCAACACTGTCCACTGATCGGTGCAGGCAGAGAAGAGGACAGTATTCCACAAAATCCTCTCCTCGCTCTCATACTACTTCACTGGGCCAAGGTACGAATATACGCAATGACATCCCGGATCTGGTCATCCTTTAAGACCGATCCCCAGGGAGCCATCAGTGGAGAGAGCCCATTTGCCGCTCCACCATTTTTGATGACACTAAACAGTCGCTCATCGGTTTTCTGTGACATCAGGGCTTTATCAGTAAAATCGCGTGGTTTGGGATTAAGGGCAGCCGCGGCTGGTCCATCCCCTTTGCCACTCGTGCCATGACAGCTCGCACAAAACTGGGTAAAAAGCTTTTTCCCATTTTCCGGATCGGCTGCTTCAGCAAGTGTAGTAGTCAATCCTCCGAAAACAAAAAGGATCGCCAATGCCAAAGAAAGATATTTTTTTCTCTGCGACAACATGTTTCACCTCCTTTCTTTCTCATAGTTGGTTATTAACAAACGTGAGTATTATACGGTAGTCTGAGTGTTCCTGTCAATCCCATCTCTCGTGCTTCTTTGTTCTTTCTTAGGATTTCAGTTTTTTCTCCAGAAGAATAAGCTACGATCTGCAAACGGTCAAATGACCTTATTGTCCACTGCACGGATAGATCCATTTCACTGGATGAGGCAACGCAGAATATTGTGTGAGATCCGATAGGCACAATTTACTTACTGAATCCAATACAGACCACACCGAGAAAGATGAGGATAGCTCCGAAGAGTTTTGGTCTGCTATACCTTTCCCCTAACCAGAGCATACCATACAGAGCCGCAAAGAGGATACTTGCTTCTCGCAGAGCCACCACATAGCTCACTTTGCTGAGCCGCATAGCAAAAAGGATGAGCAGATAGGTAAAAAGGGCCAGAATACCCACCGCCAGAATGGGTTTAGCATTCCTGGACCATTCTTCTCTTAGCCACTCTCGCTTTGTCAGCAGGACATAGGGAGTGAGAAACCCCCAGCTCCCCACAAAAGTCAGGTAGATATAGACAGGCGGATAGACGTTACTCACTCCTATTTTGTCCACCAGAGAATAGAGGGCAATGGTTCCTCCGGTGTAGAGCGCCCAGAGCGAAGCGCTCCCTCGTAAGGCTAGAAAAGGATGAAAGACCTGGCTCCTGGAAAAAGTGGGCAGATGAAGAATATAGATCCCTGAGACGATCAGTATAATCCCGAGAATTCCCCACAGAAAGAGTTGTTCCTGGATCAACCCCACCGCCAGCAAGGGGACAAACAGGGGACCGGATCCACGAGCCAGGGGATAAACCAGAGAGAGGTCGCCGAGTTCATAGGCCTCACCTAAAAACCAGAAATAGAGGGCATGTAAGAGTCCACTTGCTATGATACACACCCAGCCCATTGGTGGAATGAGAGTCTGCGGCCACAGGTAGAGAAACATGGGAAAATAAAAGAGAATCGCTACCAGCAAGAACCACCAGATAAAGGCGAGTTTGCTCTGACTCTTTTTGGTGAGAACATTCCAGCTCGCGTGGAGAAAAGCAGCGACAAGCACCAGCCCTAAGGCCAATCCACTCATATCAGCGCTTCTTCCAAAACCAGCTTGCCCTGAGCAAAACGCTCTACACTCAACTCACTGACATCAACCGTCTCATAGCGTCCTAATCGAATAAGTTCCGACAGGACCTTTCCGCTAGCCGGTGCCATCATCAGGCCATGGCCACTAAACCCATTCGCCAGATACAGTCCCTTGACCTCTGGATGAGTCCCGTAAATCGCATTATGATCAGGCGTCATGGCGTAGAGACCTCCCCAACCACGTTCCAGGGCCAGCTTATTGAATTCCGGTACGCGACGGGCCAGATCCGGCCACAATTCCTGGTGAAATCGTTCGCGTTCATATCCAAACTTAAACCCCGGCGATTCATCATGTTTGGTTTTGGCCACAATAATCTTATTTCCCGTTTCGTGGCGCCAGTGCACTCCGCCGGGATCGATGACCATCGGGAATTCATACGGCCAGGGACGTGGTAACGCACAGACGAAGAGCTGTTGTCTGACCGGTTCAACAGGAAGTTGCACACCAGCCATCTCTCCGACTACTTTGGCGTAGGGACCGGCAGCATTGACCACTATCTGGGTGTGATAACGCTCCCCTTTCTTCGTGGTAACCCCTTCGATCTTGCCAGCGCGCACCTCAATACTCCCCACTTCATCCTCGACATAGAGTACACCAAGACTCCGGGCCTTGCGACGGAACCCCTGGAGTACCCCATGTGGATCCACATAGCCATCTCTCCAGCCAAACGTTCCCCACTGGATATCCTCAAGCCACAGGTCTGGAAAACGGCGATGAATTTCGTCCGGGTACAGGATTTCGACATCGGCGTGAAAACGACTGAGCAGGGCATAGCGTCTTTGGAGGATGGGGGCATTTTTCTCATTGGCCAGAAAGAGATAGCCACGTTGCCGAAACTGCGCATGAGCTGGTTCATCATCGACAGCCATCAACTCGTCAAATTGTTCATAGATCCTCGTGCTATAACGAACGAGCAGAATATTTACCGCACTGCCAAACTGCTGGCGTACTCCTCCCATACTCAGGGAACTTGAAGCATACTGATAGGAAGGATCTTTTTCGATGACGACCACCTTTCCACGAAACCCATCATGCATAAGGTTATACGCGATACTCGATCCAACCACTCCTCCTCCAACAATCAGGATATCGACGGACTGTGACATACCTCTCTCCATTGCTCATGGTCATAATAATAACGTGCGAAGAATTTCGTCACGTTACCAGGAGATACCCTGGTCATACTTGCTTACTATGGAGCGTAAGATACCACCTGGCTTGAGAAAACGCAAGCCAGATCTCTGCCATCCTCTTGACCGGTTCTGCTCTCTTCTGGTATGGTTGAGATATTAAACTCATAGCGAGTAAAATTCAGCCAAAGGTAGGGGGGCTCAGCCCACCGAGAAGAACCAGGGCTGTGGTGGTGGGCTCAGCCCACCCTACATACGATAGACAAAAAGGCAAGAAATTTAGTCAGACTTACTTTGGAATAATTCATGAGCGATTGTTCTCTACATTCAGGATAACGAGAGAGGAATCCTCGCAATGAGTTCATTAAGCGTTCTATACAAAGAAAAAAAGAGGGAAGAGTATGAAACTTACCAGGATGATTACCGCAGTTGATGCCCATGCTTGTGGCCAGCATGGCCGGGTTATCGTGGGGGGTGTTGTGCATATTCCGGGGAAAACGATCCGCGAAAAAAAGGAGTATCTGGAGAGACATGGTGATGATCTCCGTACCCGGATGCTTCGTGAGCCTCGGGGCTATCCAGGAGCCTGTTGCAATCTGATCCTCCCCCCTGTCCATCCTGAAGCCGATGCGGCTTTCATTATCATGGAACAAACTAAATACCCGCCCATGTCTGGGAGTAACACGATCTGTGTGACCACTGTGCTCCTCGAAACCGGTATAGTGCCGATGCAAGAACCGGTTACCGATCTGGTATTAGAAGCGCCGGCTGGTCTTATTCGAGTTCGCGCTGAAGTCGCTCAGGGGAAGGTAACCCGAGTCACTTTTCAAAATGTCCCTGCGTTTGCAGTCCATCTGGATGCAAAAGTAGAAGTGCAGAGTGTGGGAACTTTGACGGTTGATGTCGCCTATGGCGGGCAATTTTACGTTATCACGGAGGCCGAGCCCCTGGGATTACGCTTGACTCCCGACGAAGGTCGCGATCTGGTTCGTCTCGGGGAGATGATCAAGGCTGCGACCTGTGAACAACTCCCGGTAGTGCACCCAGAAAATCCGGATCTTGTCGGAGTCACCGGTACCCAATTCTCTGCCCCGGCTACTCGTCCAGAGGCGACTCTGAAGAACACAGTGGTGCTCTCAACCGGTAAGTTGAACTGGGATCGACCAGCCTCCTGGACCGGTATCCTGGATCGCTCGCCCTGTGGTACAGGTACCTGTGCCAAGATGGCCACTCTCTATGCCAAAGGGAAACTCTCGCTGCATCAGGATTTTCACCATGAAGGGATTCTTGGCACGATCTTTACTGGTCGTCTTATTGGAGAAACGCAGGTTGGACAATATCCGGCGGTGGTGCCGACGCTGAGCGGCCAAGCCTGGATCACCGGTTTCACTCACTATGTCCTCGCTGCCGATGACCCATTTCCGGCAGGGTTTACAGTCGGGGATATTTGGGGACAGGTACCGTAGAGACAAGGTAAGGCAAAAATTTCACGTCCTACCTAAATATTGCATAGAGATTTTTCCCGAGTATTACTCGTTCGGCATCCTGTCGCCTTCGCACTGTTCAGAGTAAATTCCATCAAAAATCTTGCCTCATTCCAGAGATCCGGTAGGAGTGTATTCCTGCCTTCGGGCAGAGCCTGACAAACTGGGAGCGGGAACAGACCTCTGCGCTCCCGAAGCAGAGCGAAGGGAAGTCATATGATCACCCGGGATGAGAAAGGGTCTCTCCTGCGCTGCGGGATGACAAAGCCACATCGAATGGAGAAACAGAGTCAATAGATACATTTTTGCATATTTTCGACAGCAAGAGAAGTGATATTAACCTGAAGGGAGACTTGGGATCGTGGTTGGTATGAAATTTGCTCTATTTTTCATTGTTCTTCGGATTACAAAGAGAGAACAAACCTGCCAATAACTAAAGGATCAGAGATCTAGACTCATCGCATTCACAGGCGTTTCTAGGCAGGATTTCTGTGAAGGGCCTGTTCTGGAGGGATGATCTTTAGAAGATAGCTCATAAAGAGAAAGGGGAATAATCATATCTAAACAATTTTATTCTGGAGCTGACGCATTGATACAAGAAGCGACTATTCCCCAACAAAAAACTTATCCCTCTGTTATCAGTGAAAAGATTTTTACATGGTGGGATTATCCAATATTTATTCTATGCACTCTGCTGAGTTGGACAGCCATTCTTTACTTTTTGTGGCACTGGTTTTCCTTAAAAGATTGGCTCCATTATCCCATTCTTTTCACGGTTATGACCCTTATGGTCTTCATTCTTTTATTCAATAACCAGCTTCGATGGTTTCTCATGCCTTTTATGCGAAGGCCACGCCCTTTGGCCGCGAGACCTGACTGGAAAGTAGGGGTCGTTACAACATTTGTGCCAGATGTTGAGCCAATAGAGATGTTGGAAAAAACAGTCAAGGCATTGGTGGATCTAGATTATCCTCATGATACATGGGTGTTGGATGAAGGGGATGATGCCCAGGTAAAAGCGTTATGCACAAAACTGGGTGCACGTCATTTCAGTCGAAAACACTTCCCCCATTATCGAACTGAAGAAGGGATCTTTCAAGTCAACTCCAAACATGGAAATTATAACGCCTGGCTCTATGAGATTGGTTTCAGTCAGTATGACATTCTTGCAACCTTTGACCCGGACCATATACCAGATCGAACTTTTCTTTTACAGGTACTGGGGTATTTCGAAGACCCCAAGGTCGGTTATGTGCAAGTCCCCCAGGCTTATTACAACCAGGAAGCCAGTTTCATCGCTCGGGGAGCGGCTGAAGAAACTTATGGTTATTATTCTTCTACCCAAATGGCCAGCTATGGTCTGGGATCTCTTCGCCCGGATAAGATTCCCGATTATTGTGAAATGCCCCAGATTATAGGATGTCATAACACACATCGGGTAGCTGCCTTGAAGCAAGTGGGAGGCTTTGCGCCTCATCATGCAGATGATTTGCTGATCACAATATTCTACTGGATATCTGGCTGGCGAGGTATCTATGTTCCTCAAATTTTAGCGAGAGGATTAACTCCAGTAGATTGGGATAGTTACCTCACTCAACAGCGTCGATGGGCGCGCTCTATTTTAGATATAAAATTTCGAGTGTATCCTAAGCTGGAGAAGGGTGTAGCATTGAGGAGACATCTGATAAATTTCTTACACGGCTTCAACTATCTACATAAGAGTCTCGTCATATTTGCCAGCCTCCTGTTACTGGCTTTTATGTTAGCCACAGGGAGTACTCCAAGGGTTCTCTCTTTTTCTTTCTTCCCCAAGCTGGTTCTTTTAGGGGCGACCTTGCAACTGTGCGCATTCTATAGACAGCGGTTCTATCTTGATTGGCGACATGAATGGGGATGGCATTGGAGAGCGGGATTACTCCAGTTTGCCAAATGGCCTTATGTTCTTTTTGCCCTATACGATGTAATCAGGGGACGACGAGTACCTTATGTGATCACCAAGAAGATACCAAGGAGATTACAAAGTCAGAGGAGGTTGTGGCCTCATCGCATCATGATGATCTGCTTGGGGGTAGCCTGGAGTATCGGTATGGCTGCTGGACACATGCTTACTCCATTTCTTCACTTCTCTACTGCTTTTATCGTAGCAGGGATTTTGGGGTTATTGTGCACGGAATAGAGACTTTTTTCCGATCTCTATGATAAACCGTGTGTGTCTGAAACGGACACGTCAAATTTTCTACTGGGAACCAGGATCACTCCTTCTTTCAAGAGGGATCACAAGCTGGCTAAAACCTCCCTGGATCCTGGATTGCATAAATATTCTATTTCATGTGGTCCCTTTTGCGGTAAATAGAGGGAAAAGAGGTTGATGGATAAAGAGAGCTGGAGCAATGAGCAACGAGGAATGATTCCCATAGTGGACGACGTATAGCGGTACGGGAAGTGCATCTGGAGCAATTGAAACAGGGTCTTGCTGATCTGGACGGCTATCAGCGGGTTTTTGTCGTTTTTCGCCTCCATGGGGCTGTAATAGGACAGGCCTGGTTGCCGGTGACAAATGGCTCTGTTTCCCCGCTACAACTCCAGTTTTGTATCCCTTCAATGGCTTGGGTAATTTGGCAACACCTGGCCCAGGAAACAACTCCGGCTCAGTCCTTGCCAACCGCTTCTGTAGTTGTCTGTACCCATGATCGCCCCATTGATCTTGCCTCGTGTTTACGGGGATTAGCCAGATTGGCAGCAGACGGTTATGAAGTAATTGTTGTGGATAGTTCTCCCAGTAATGATAGTGCCGCGAAATTAGTAGCGAGCTGTCCAGAAATCCTCTATCTATATGAGCCGCAACAAGGCCTTAATGTGGCGCGGAACCGTGGGTTACGGACAGCCAGTGGTGAGATTGTCGCTTTCACTGATGACGATGCTGTCGTGGATAAGGGGTGGCTTCCTGCATTGCTCTCCAATTTCCAGGATCCTTTAGTTGGTGTGGTCACTGGTATCACCCTACCTCTAGAATTAGAAACCGAAGCTCAGATCTGGTTTGAGCAAAATCATGGATTTGGGCGAGGCTTTGTCCGCAAACAGTTTGATACGACCAATCTGAATCCTCTTGCGGCTGGGAGAGTGGGTGCCGGGGTCAATATGGCGATCCGTCGTGATATAGTTAAAGATGTTGGTTACTTTGATGAAGCACTCGATGTTGGTACCCCTTCCCAAAGTGGCGGGGATCAGGAGTTTTTTTATCGTGTGCTGGCTCGAGGATATCGGATCGTGTATGAGCCAAGGGCTCTGGTGTGGCACCGACACCGTAAAGACTGGCAGGCCTTCCGTCAAACGCTGTATGGGTATGGTGTGGGGGTCTTTGCCTGGTGGACACGGGCGTTGCTAGTAGAGCGAGAATACTCTCTGCTGAAGATAGCCCCTTCCTGGTTTGGACAATATTACCTGCGTAACCTTTTGCGCTCATTGTTGAAACGCCCAAATAGTATACCACTGGACTTGGCGCTGGCTGAATTTTGGGGAGCACTGGCCGGACCAAGCTCCTATCTGCGCTCTCATTGGCAATTAGCCCAACGACAGAAAACAGAAAATGGAACACGTGCGTGATCACCAACATATCAACAGCCCCCTGCTAGGACCCCTGGATTCTGGAAAAAACCAATAGCGAAATACGATGAATTATCGAGCAAATCTTAGTGTGATCATCCCTACTCACAATCGGAGTGCCTTGCTTCAGAAGAGTCTTGAAGCTCTCTGTCATCAGACTGGACTCGATACGAAATTTGAGGTAATCGTGGTCGCTGATTCCTGCACTGATAATACCAAAGCAATGGTAACAGATTATGCCCTCCGAATGTCTTTTCCACTGCGCCTGTTTGCACACCGTGCTGGCAGTGCTGCTGCTACCAGAAACCTTGGAGCGGCCCAGGCCAGAGGAAAGTTTCTCCTGTTTTTAGACGATGACATTGTTCCCCAACCAGGATTCCTTCAAGCCCATATGGAGGCTCAGCAGGAGAACCGGATCGTGTTGGGGTATTCCAAACCTGTACTTCCTGACCGACCGAGCTGGTGGCAGTATGATGCAAGGCGCTGGTGGGAAGATACGTACAGCACTATGAGAGAACCTGGCCATCGTTTCAGTTATCGTGATTTCTTTAGTGGGAATGTCTCCTTATCCGCCGCCTTATTCCATAAAGCAGGAGGATTTAACACGACCTTCAGAGGGAGACTGGAAGACTACGAATTAGGGTGGCGGCTACTTAAAGCAGGCGGGAGATTTTGTTTTGTGCCAGAGGCTCTGGGCTATCACTATGATACGACTGATCTTGCTTTGTGGCTTAACCGTGTGCGCCAGGAAGGAATAGCCCATATCCAGATTGGTCAACATCATCCTGAGCTGCGAAATATTTTGTTTGCACATTCGGCTGAACCTTATGACCGATGGAGGCAATTACTCCGCAAGATAGCCTTTGCCTATCCTCAACAAGGGAAAGGGATAGTTCAAGGCTTATTAACCCTCGTCACCATTTGTGAACAATTCCGATGGCGGGATCTTTGGCGAAAAATGGTAGGGATCTTGCGAGAATATAACTACTGGTGTGGTGTGGCAGAGGCCATTGGCGGCCCACAGACCTTCGCTGCCTGGCTTCAAGATGCACCCCTCTCCCCTTCCATCGCTAGCAATGCCCCAATTATCGATATCGCCAACTCTCCTCCTGCTGAGATAATGACAGAACTATTAGAGCGGGCCACGACTTTAGGGTTACGAATCACTTTTGAAGGTATTGAAATACTGTCTCTACCACCACAGCCCGGACTGGAACCTTTGCAGAAAGAGCATCTCGATACGATCCTCCGACGAGTCATCCAGCAGCAGTTTGTTCCAGCCCTGGCCTTTCGTTTCATTCGTTCAACCACGGGAGGTGATGCATTATACTCGCTAAACTGGTCCAAGTTGATCTGACGAAACCTTTGCAGCCAATTTATGTCGACCCGCGCTACCATCAGCTCAGGGTACTTGTATGTTGGGGATACGTTCCTCTTGGGATATGCTCTTTGCCCTGTTCACCGAATTTCCGGATTATTAGGGTGGAACAATTACAACAGGAAATCCTGCACGCCATAGGATGGCAACTTTGGGAACAAGCAGTTTCGGGCACTTTATATAGACTTTATGAGGGTGATGACCGGTTACTTCCTCCCATCAGTGTGATAATCTGTACGCGAGATCGGGGAGGGTCACTAGAGCGCTGTCTCCAGACTTTGGCCCAGCTTGACTATCCAGCTTACGAAGTACTGGTGGTAGATAGCTGTTCACAGGATACTACAGTAGCTTCTGTCGTGCAACGCTGGGGATTTCGGTATATACGCGAAGAGAAAGCTGGTCTCAATTTGGCTCGAAATCGAGGGATTCAAGAAGCTCAGCATGAGATCATCGCCTATCTTGACGATGATACGTTGGCTACTCCAGGCTGGTTGCGTGGTATAGCTCATGGATTTGCCGATCCTACAGTGATGGTCGTAACCGGTTTAGTCTTGCCTGCAGAATTGGAAACAAGGGCTCAAAGCGATTTTGAGTGCTATGGAGGGATGAGCAAAGGGTTCACCGCTTATACCATCCAGAAGGAAGCACTTAGTGCACAGGAACTCTTTTGGGCCAGTCGATGGGGAGTAGGAGCCAATATGGCCTTTCGACGTGCTCTCTTTAGAACCCTTGGCACCTTTGATCTTGCTCTGGATGTTGGCACGCCCACCAGGGGAGGGGGAGATATAGAATTCTTGTATCGCGTGGTGGCTACCGGATATGCCTTGCATTACGAACCAAGCGCAATGATCTATCATGTGCATCGGCGAGATCAGAGACTTTTTAGACAACAGATTTGTAATAATGGACGGTCCTTTGTCGCCTACTTATTGACCATAGCCTGTCATGAGCCGCATCGACGTATGGCTGTATTCTGGTTTGCCCTTCGACACTGGTGGTGGGGATGGATATTCCGACGGATAGTGCAAAGCCTTATCAAAGGAGATACCTGGACTCTCCGTATGGGTCTACAGGAACTCTGGGGGAGCTGTTTTGGGATAAGGGCCTACCGAACATCACGGAAGAGGGCCTTGTCTCACCTGGAGAGAAAAAACAAAAAGCAAGAAGTTCAGAAAAGTAGTGGGGAAGATACAGGGACATGAGAGGAAAGGGAAGAGAGAATCAGAGGGTGGGGAGAGGGAAGGGACTGGTACACCTGCTTCTGAGGTTTGGATGCTGGTATAGTCTCCTGCAACCGGCCTTCCTCTTGGCGTATAGTGAAACGCCCGTAGCCCCCCAGTCCCTTATCACTCAAGAGATTCGCTATCACATGGCCGAGGCGGGCGAAGTCTTTCTAGTCTGGGGGATCAACGGCTGGACGGTCCTCCCCAAGGAACTCCAACCACCAGACACGGTCGTGAAGCAAGGCGTGATGTATACCTTGATGCAGCGGACACCGGACTTTTTTGTTACGAAGATACGGCTTCCCGTTGATACTATCCTCGACTATGGATTTTTGATTACCAAAAAACGGAACGGGGTCACCATCCGAGTCTGGGAAGCCGATGGGGACCAAGACTACCATACCGCGATCAGACCGCAGGAAATTATTGACATTCAATCAACAGTGACCCTCGTGCACGAGAAAGGGAGGCCGAAAGATTTTGCTCTGGGTCCCTCTCTCTTCGTCGGTAGTAGTCTCGCGCTTCTGTTGGTGGTACTGGTCAAACGGCGCTTGCCTCGCTCGCATCACCGCGTAGCCCGCCATCCCCTGGTGCATATTATCAGTACAAGCTGTAGCCTCTGTCTGTTGCTGCTCCTCATCCGGGCAGCGATCCTGGGTCTGGGCTGGATTTCGTTCCAGACCTTGTGGCTTCAAATTCCCTATCTCCTCGTGGCCGGGTATTCTGATTTCGCGTATGCAGGCGGAATCACCATACTCTTTGTGAGCCTGGTTGCCCTCTGTCGAAACCATCCCCAAGGTCAACGTCTCCTCGCGCATCTGTACACGAGTATTGCCCTCGTGTCGCTGCTCATGGCCCTGGTGAATATTCAGATGGTGCAGATGTTAGGGAGACCATTTACCTATCAATGGCTTTATTATGCCGATTTTCTGAGAAGCTTTGACGCCCAAACGGCTCTCCGCGCTCAGGTTTCCTGGACCTTCCTGCTCAATCTGGTAGCTGTAAGCGCCGGAATGCTTCTGGGTGCGACTATTCTTCGGTATGGCCTTGCGCTGCTGGCTGACCGGTATACTGCTCCTCCCCGTCCTCTCTGGATGGTGGCACTTCTCGGACCGGTAATACTGTATTGCTCCCTGGCCTCCTGGTCGCTGCGCAGTCCGCAATGGGAGGAGGCGACCGTGGCGAATCCCGTGAGTACCTTCTTGTTTTCTTTCGTGCAGGCTTGGAAGTATCCGCCTTTATTTACTATGCCAGTTCCCGACACGGTACGGGCCGAGTTTCCCGCCATCGACCCACGCACTCCGTATCGCCCCTTTCTCCCCTCCCCCTATCCAGATTCGATCCGCAATGTCATCATTGTGGTGCTGGAATCTGTGGCCGCAGCCTATCTCGAAGTCTATGGCGGTCCCTATCCGGTCACTCCTACTCTGCGCAATGCTCGGGCGCACTCGCTTATATTTCAAAATATTTACGCTCATGCCCCCGCTTCGAGCCAGTCTCTTGTCTCTCTCTTAGGCTCAATTTATCCCTGGATTTCTTATCAGAGTCTGACCGCCGAATATCCAACGGTCACGCTTCCCACGATAAGTGCCGAATTGAAAAAGTATGGGTACCGGACCGCTTTTTTGAGCTCTGGAGATTTTCGTTTTCAACGAGGAGATGTGTTTTTATCCACTCGACAATTCGATACCATCCAAGACTATAGAAGCTTACCGTGTCCGCGCCAGCTCTTCCTGGTCGCCTCCGCCCACTGGGAGTTCCCCAACGGTATTGACGATGCCTGCATCGTAGAGGCCCTGATCAATTGGGTGCAGCAAGAGCCAGCGCACCCCTTTTTGGCGATCCTCTGGACCTATATGACGCACTATCCCTACTTGACAGTGGGCGAGGAAAGAGAGTTTGGGGTGCCGGATAAACAGTTGAATCGCTATCTCAATGCGCTCGCTTATAGTGACAACCTCGTAGGGAAATTGCTCCAGTTTCTCCAGGAGCACACTCTGCTGGACTCCACTCTCGTGGTGGTCGTCGGCGATCATGGCGAGGCGTTTGGACAACACGGACAGTATGGGCATGCGTCCAAGATCTATGAGGAAAATCTGCATGTGCCACTGGTGTTTATTCAACCGAAAATCTTTACTGGGGAAGACAATCCGGTAGTGGGCGGCTTGATAGACCTCGCCCCCACCATTCTGCATCTGCTGAATCTCCCCATCCCCAGTCTCTGGCAAGGGGAAAGTTTGCTGCAGCCTCAGCGACGTGGGCGCGTCTACTTTTTTGCGCCCTGGTCAACCTCTCTCTTTGGATTTCGAGAAGGCACTCGCAAGCTCATCTATGACGCGACCCATCAGCGCTATGAGGTCTATGATCTGAGTAAGGATCCGACTGAAACGACCAATCAAGCCCCGCAATGGCCGGAGTTTGTGTCCCAGGGTCATCAACGGCTGGCGGCCTGGGTACAATATCATGAAAAGTTTCTCAAAGAATGGCTACAGATCCAATGAAAGGAGGGCCTGTTCTGGTCCGGATATGCTCCAACATGGCACAGTACCCTTGAAGAGAAGACGCGTCCTTTATATACGTGATGTACTCCGTGAGCTGGTGGCTCGGGATATCAAGCTTCGCTACAAAGGTAGCGTTCTCGGGATGGTTTGGTCGCTTCTTATCCCTCTCGCTCAATTGGGAGTCTTTTACTTGGTTTTTCGCTTTGTATTGCCCATGCAAATCCCCCATTATGCTTCTTTCATCTTTTCCGGACTTTTAGTGTGGAATTGGTTTCAGACTTCGTTATGTGAAGCGGCTGGAGTGATCACAAATAGTCGTGAGCTCGTGAAGCGACCAGGATTCCCCATAATTATTCTTCCAATCGTTACCGTAAGCACTAATCTCTTACACTTCTTGCTAGCGCTTCCTATCTTGCTTTTCGTTCTCAGGATGGGAGGTACTACCCTGGAACCTGTAGTCTTTGTCCTACCGCTGGTGATAGTCCTCCAGTTCATTTTTACCCTGAGCCTCGCCTATTTAGCAGCCGCTATCAATGTGCTGTTTCGTGATACGCAACATCTACTTGGGATAGGCCTCCAGTTACTTTTTTTTCTCACTCCAATCTTTTACAGTATCCGGACTATTCCTGCCTCCTATCAACCCTTCTACCAGCTCAATCCGATGACACACCTGGTTGAAGCGTATCGCGCTATTCTCCTCCAAGGGCATGCACCAGATTGGCTGCCTTTGGTGATCTTGAGTGTTTGCGCTCTCGGTCTCCTTGCTCTTGGGTTCCAAATTTTTCTCCAGATGAGTTATCGCTTTGTGGAGGAACTGTAGATGGGGTATGCTATCACCGTGCAGGGTTTAGGGAAACGGTTTACCCGTTATCATGCAGACCGTCCACTGACTCTCAAAGAAACGTTGATTCATGGTCTGAGCCGAATGAAACCAGTAGAACATTTCTGGGCTCTCCGAGATGTGAGTTTCTGCATCGCACCAGGACGCATGGTCGGGGTAGTTGGTGCGAATGGTGCAGGAAAATCGACCCTGTTACGCCTTATTGGTGGTGTAGGACAACCTGATGAGGGTAGTATTACCGTCCACGGCCGTCTCGGAGCATTGCTCGATCTAGGTGTTGGCTTCCACCCAGATCTGAGTGGGCGCGAAAATATTTTTGTTAGTGGCGTGATCAGTGGTCTTACCCGACGAGAACTTATCCAGCGTTTCGAGTCTATTATCGCATTTGCCGAATTGGAGGCATCCATTGATGCCCCCTTACGTACCTACAGCACGGGCATGCAAATGCGATTAGCCTTTGCCATCGCTATTCATACCGTACCGGATATTTTACTGATTGATGAAGTCTTAGCTGTCGGGGACTGGGCTTTTCAACAGAAGTGCTTGCAACGGATTACTCAGATCAAAGATGCTGGCTGTACTATTTTTTTTGTTTCCCATGACACGAGTCTGATCACCCGATTCTGTGATGAGGCATTATGGTTACACCGTGGACGGTTGATAGCCCATGGTGATCCCCAAATGGTGGTGAGTCAATACGTTGCCGAGATGGCTGCAGAGACCCGAAGACGGACACCTAAATCCACAGGAACTCTGGGAACCTCATCAGAAAGAGAGTTACGACTTCATGAAAATCGCTTTGGATCGCTGGAGATGGAAATTAATGCGGTACGTCTCCTGACCTGGGAAGGGGTATCGGTTACAGAGATTGCCAGTGGAGAGAGGATCTGTATAGAAATCGACTATACGAGTCCTCAATCTATTGAAGCCCCTATCTTTAGTGTAACCATTTCTGGAGAAGATGGACAAGTCTATTATGATACCAATACTGCAGAATGGGGATTAACGCTTTCAACACTTCAAGACGAGGGACGACTCAGGCTCTATATTGATCGTCTCGATTTAATTGGGGGACAGTATTTTGTTGATGTCGGTGTTTATAAAAAAGATTGGGCTTATGCTTACGATTATCATTGGCATGTCTATCCTCTCCGCATTTGTTCTCAGGGAAGAAAGGGCATTCTCCACCCACCGCACCGGTGGGAATTGGAAAAGCGCGAGCAAATCCTGGAGAAAATATAGCTCAGAGATATACATCTAGCTGGATCGACAGTACTTACGTATTTTGGTCTCATCAAGGGTTATCCCCAAACCTGGTCCTTCTGGCGCCTCGATATGACCTTCTGTATACCGAACCGGATTGATCACAATGTCATCCTGGAGGAGCAGGGGACCAAACAGTTCGCAACCATAACTCACCTGCCGCGCTGAGATAGTAAAGTGCAGATAAGCGGCTGTGCCAACACTGGTCTCAATCATACAGCCCACATAACAGGGAATTCCTGCTGCTTCGGCTATAGCAGCTATTTTCTTGGTTGCCAGAAAACCACCAGACTTGGTCAACTTCAGGCTAAAAATGCGTGCGGCGCGTTGTCGGGTCACTCTGAGAGCGTCTTGTGGGGTACAGATACTCTCATCCGCCATAATCGGAATGGTAGTGGCCCGACTTACTTCAGCCAGCCCCTCGATATCCCAGCGTGGTACCGGTTGCTCAGCAAAGGTAAGATAGTACGGTTCCATTTTGCGAATAGTGCGGATAGCTGTTGCTACATCCCAACCTTGATTAGCATCGATACGGAGATCCGCACTCTCTCCTAAGGTAGTGCGCAACGCTGCTACCCGCTCAATATCATGCTCTGGGTCTCCCACACCGGTCTTGATCTTGAAAATACGATGCCCCCTGGCCATCAATCGCCTGGCTTCTTCCAGTTCTGCCTCGATATCTCCTATGGCCAGTGACCAGCTCAGCGGCACTCTCTCCCGACATTTTCCCCCTAACAAGGCATAGACAGGCAGATTATACGCCTTCCCCAGGAGATCAAACAGCGCACATTCGATTCCGGCCTTGGCAAAGAGATTGCCTTTCACCCGCCGATCCATCTCCTCCACTATTGCCTCGATCCTCAAGAGATTTTTCCCCAGCACTAACGGTGCAAGATAGCGTTCAATAATCACTTTAGCCGTCTCGACCGTCTCTTCTGACCAGGTCGGTCCACCCAGCGTCACCACTTCTCCTATACCATCCAGTCCGTTTTCTGCATAAACTCGTATCAAGAGGATATTCACTGCATTGATAGTACCGAAAGACATAGAGTGAGGGCGGATCGTAGGAATATCGAGTAACAGAGTCTCTATATGGGTAATGTTCATGTCACTGGCCCCCAGCCGATAGCGGAAAGATAGCAGGAAAACATTCAGAACTATCCTCTCTCTTTATAAAACTTCTCTCACCCATTATGCTTTGGGCATTCTGAACGAAGGAAGAATCTCCTGGGAAGCGCCACAATAGTATACTTCGCGGAGTATATCCTGAAACAGAGGAGAGTCCATTCTGATCCTTGAGTAATAAGAAGGGCTTCTCATAGCATTTGGACCTTTTTCAGCCCAAGTTCATAATTCAATGTATACAGAGATTTTGCCAAAAGAGCAAGCTAAATCTTTGAACTGGTGAGAACAAGGGAGAGGTATAGCAGAAAAGAAAAATTCAGCGGTGTCTATAAAGTTCGTTTTCTTTATCATGATAACCATTTTTTGCATATCGCTATGCAAAAATTTCACTTGAAGAAAAATAGACTACTTGCGTAAGGTAAAATAGAGTTCTGTTTATAAAAGGAACCCTCTTCTCTATAAAAAGAATAAACGGAATACTGAGAGAAAGTTTCCTGTGTGTTCTGTTCAGTAAGAAAGGAAGCGTTGGCTTTTTTGCTGCTCAAGGCTACGGTTGGGATCTAACTACTGGCTCACCACCTCTTTAAGGGAAGATGCAAAGTTTTCATGTTTTAGAGAAAGAGAGGCCTGGAAAACGGAGAGAAGCGAGAAATCAAACGTGAGAAGAATGGAAGGAAGAAAAAAAATTGTGATCTTTGAGGGGAAAGAGAGAGATACCGCAAGTAATTCCTCCAGGATACTCCAACTTTGGCATGAAAATCGCAAGTGATAAAAATTAAATGCGCTAGGTATAACCGGGAGAAATTTTTGCTGAGCAAATGTCGAAGGTATACAGAAATGCTTGAAAAAGCCAATGCAGAATGTTTTATATGCTAAGGTTAAAGTTATGAACCTTTCAAAAATCCTCATTGTCGATGATGACCCGGCTCAAATAGAATACTGCCAAAACGTTTTCAACGGGATGAAGGTAGAGATTACCCCGGCTTCTTCCGGGGAAGAAGCGTTGGCCTGGTTGAACAAAGAACCGTTTGACGTCATCATTACAGATCTGGTCATGCCTGGAATGAGCGGTCTGGATTTGCTGGTAGCGGTCCAGAAAAGGGGCTATAGCATTCCGGTCATCATTATGACCGGGTATCCAGACCTGGAAAATGTCGAAGCATGTGTGAACCTGGGATCATTTGACTATATCGCAAAACCTTATTCCCCAGAGCTCCTGCAAGCAACGGTGCAGAGAGCCCTGGTCAAAAGTGGCAAAGTACCTATCATAGAGGACCAGCAGAGCGGAACGGAAAAATCGCGGTTCCCCAATATTATTGGCTATTCAAAGGCCATGGAAGAGGTTTTTGTCAAGGTGAGCAAGGTCGCCAAATCCAATGCGAATGTCTGCATCTATGGGGAAAGTGGTACTGGAAAAGAGTTAATTGCGCGCATTATTCATTATCATAGTCCACGCAAAAATCGTCCTTTGATTACTTTGGACTGTACGGCGATTCCGGAAGGCTTAATGGAAAGTGAAATGTTCGGCCATGTAAAAGGCGCTTTTACCTCCGCCCATACCGAACGAGAAGGGGTCTTTGAATTAGCCCATACCGGTACCCTCTTCCTGGATGAAATTGGCGAGCTCAGTTTACCTTTGCAAGCCAAACTCCTCCGTGTCCTGCAGTGTCGAGAATTTCGGAAAGTTGGAGGAACCAAACCGATCAGGATCGATGTGCGGATTATCTCTGCTACGAACAAAGATCTGCGGACGGCTGTGCTCGAAGGTAAATTCCGTGAAGATCTGTATTATCGTGTGGATGTCATCCCAATTGCTCTTCCTCCTCTTCGTGAACGCAAGGAAGATATTCCCTTTTTGGTCGATTTCTTTATTGAAAAGTTTAACCAGGCCCACGCAAAAGAGATCAAAGGATTGCACTCTCGAGCCCTCAAGACCTTGCTGCAGTACGATTGGCCGGGCAATGTGCGCGAGCTGGAAAATTGTATCGAACGAGCGGTAGTGATGGCCGATGGACCGTGGATTGATAACACAGATTTTTCTCTGCTCTCCAAGCTCTCCAAGCATGAAGCGAACAATCTCCACCACTCATCAAATGGGCAAGCATCACTGAGCTTACGCGAAATGGGAAAAGAGCATATTCTACGAGTCCTGCACGAAGTAGAAGGCAACCGAACCAAAGCCGCACAAATCTTAGGCATTAGTTTGCGTGGATTACAGTATAAGCTCAAAGCATTTTCTATTACTGTGTAACCGGAGAATAAGAGGTGAGTTTTCGGAGGGGCGAAACGATGAAGAAGTTCCTTTTTCTCTTACTGCTCTGTCTGCTACTAGCCGCTACCGGCTGTAGTCCAGATGCTCAGGCCAAAAAGGCAGAGCATTGGGAGCGAGGTAATACTTACCTCGCCGAGGGAAAATATGCAGAGGCAATTATCGAATTTAAAAATACGACTCAAATTGATCCTCAAGATGCCCGGGCACATTACAAACTCGGGCTAGCCTACCTCAAAAAGGGGGGGCAGCTCAATCTGCAACAAGCGTTTCAGGCATTTCAAAAAAGTGTAGAACTGGATCCGACTATTTTGGAAGCACAGTTTCATTTAGGAGAACTTTATCTGCTCGCCCGCGATTTTTCTAAAGCTCAGGCCAAAGCTGAACTCGTGATCGAAAAGGATCCCAAACAGGTGGAGGCTTATCTGCTGTTAGCGAATGCCTATACTGGACAAAGAGAGCTTCCGAAAGCTATCGAAACGCTGCAGATGGCGCTCAAGTTGGCTCCAAAACGGATCAAAACGTATCAGAATTTAGCCACACTTTATCTTTTGCAACAGGATACAACTCAGGCTGAGAAAACCTATAGTGATGCTTTGGCAATAGATCCCAATGCGGCGGAGATCTATCTCGATTTAGGCAAATTCTACGCCATACAAAAAAAATTTCCTCAGGCCGAAGCCCACTACCGTAAAGCCATAGAGCTGGAGCCACACAATACGACCTTTCGCCTTCAGCTTGGGAATTTTTATCTGTTGCAACAAAAATGGAAAGAAGCGGAGGAGGTCTATCACGAGGTAACTCGACTGGCTCCCAACGACGCAAAGCCCTATATCACCTTAGGAGATTTCTATATCCTCCGCCAACAGATCCCTCAGGCTGTTACCGCCTATAAAAAAGCGGTAGAGCTTGAACCAGAGTTCCTCTTGCCCAAACTGAAACTGGCCGAGCTCTCTCTGAATAACTCCCAGCTAGAGGAGGCGGAAAAATATATCAACGAAGTATTGCGACTTAGCCAGAGTGATATTCAAGGACGGTATCTCAAAGGGCGCTTAGCCCTGGCCAAAGACCAAATTTCCGACGCGCTGGTCGAATTACAGCGAGTCACTATGGATGCACCAAACTGGGCACCGGCGTATTATTATTTAGGGATAGCTCATCTCAAAAATCACAATATCCAATCTGCCAAATCCGCCTTTGGGGAAGCGATTCGGCTTGCTCCCAATTTTAGCGAAGCACATCTGGCTTTAGCCGATCTCCACATCCGCTCTCGAGCCTTTGATCTCGCTATCGAAGCGGGAAAAAAGGTTTTATCCACTCACCCACATCAAGTCAAAGCCTATCTCGTCCTTGGAAGAGCCTATCTGGGAAAAGGAGAAACCGATCAAGCGATCGCTGCCTTTAAGACCCTGACCGAAAAGGTCCCGGAGGATCCAAGTGGCTACTACTACTTAGGAGTAGCCTATCGATTGGCCAAGCAGGATACTCAGGCCTTGCACACTTTCGAACAGGCCCTCTCTCTCAATCCTAATCTCATCGATGTGCTCTCACAGATTGCCGTGATTTATATGGCAAAGGGAGAACCAGAGAAAGCTCTGGAACGGGTCAAAACGCAATTACAGTCATCTCCAAACAATCCGTTCATCTATAATCTGATCGGTCAAATCTACCTGGCCCAGCGCCAAGACAGTCAGGCTGAAAAGGCCTTCCAAACTGCTATCGAAATCGATAAGAATCTCTTGCTCTCCTACATGAACCTGGGCACACTGTATGTCAGAAATAAATCTTACGATCAGGCGATTCGGCAGTACGAAGAGGTGATCAAAGCCAATCCTAATCTGCTTCCTCCGCATATGTTGTTAGGGATACTCTATGAACAGCTAGGAGAGTACCAAAAAGCGATAGCCCACTATGAAAAAGCTCTGGAAATCAATCCCAAGTTTGGGCCAGCAGCCAATAATCTCGCCTGGGCGTATGCGGAACATGGTGGAAATATCGATGTGGCTCTTGCCTTAGCCCAAACGGCGAAAGAACAACTTCCGGATGATCCGGCCGTTTCCGATACCTTGGGATGGATCTACTATAAAAAGAATGCCTATTTAAAAGCGATTAGCCTTTTAGAGGAAAGTGCAGAGAAACTGGCCAATAACCCCATCGTTTATTATCATTTGGGGATGGCCTATGCAAAGCAAGGGAATACCGAGCTGGCGAAGAAAGCTCTTCAGCAGGCTCTCCAGTTGAATCCAGACTTTCCTTATGCGCAGGAAGCACGAGCACACCTGGAAACATTGCCATAACTACTAATGAACCATTAAGTAACTATGGCCCAATGTCTTGCACTCTTTAACTCCATCAGCATGTAGGGTGGCAGAGCCCACCGAGAATAACCATGGCGGTGTTGGTGGGCAGAGCCCACCCTGCTCCTATAGAGAAAAACAAGATGTGTGTGGAGATCTCTTTGTTATGTATCTAGACTTTTATAACCTGCAAAAAAGCCCCTTTCATATTACCCCAGACCCCGAATTTCTCTTTTTAAGTCCAAGTCATAAGGATGCCCTGGGGACAATAATTTATGGCATCGAAGAACGCAAGGGATTTGTGGCGATTATTGGAGAAGTGGGATTAGGGAAAACCACTATTCTTCGTTCCTATCTGGAACGAGTCGATCCGAAGGAAGTCAAGGCCATTTATATTTTTAATCCGAATGTCTCCTTTGGGGAACTGATTCGGATGATCTATTGGGAATTTGGATTAGAACCAGAGAGCGATGACCTCTTAGAACTGGTCAACCATCTGTATCAGATATTGCTGTCCGAATACCATGCCGGCCGGAATGTCGTGCTGGTCATTGACGAAGCCCAAAATATGCCTGTAGAAACCCTGGAGAATCTGCGAATGCTCTCTAATCTGGAGACAGCAACCCAGAAACTCCTCCAGATTCTTCTGGTGGGCCAACCAGAATTCGAGCAGAAACTGAATCTCCACGCCTTACGACAACTCCGTCAGCGTATAGCTATCCGGGCACGGATCTTGCCATTGACTGCCGCGGAAAGCATGGCGTATATCCATCATCGTATCGCGAAAGTCTCGGTGAAGAGAGTGCAGATCTTTACGACGGGAGCTCTCAAGCGTATCGTCAAACAGGCGAAGGGAGTGCCGCGTATCCTGAATATCTTATGCGATAATGCTCTGATCGCCGGGTTTGGCTATCAACAAAAACCGGTGACCGCAAAAATCGTCAAGGAGGTTATTGCTGATTTTGAAGAAAAAAAGGCGCACCCCATTCTCCGCTGGGGTTTGACCGGGGCTATTGGGCTTGCGCTTGGCATGGGCTTATTCTGGTTCTCTCCGTACAAAGCTCCGGTGTTAGCAAAGGTGCAAAATCTGGAGTTCCCGAGTGTTACGAATCTCCTCTCCCTTCCCTTTGCCCAGGACACCGAAAGTCCAGCCTCTGCAGTGCTTGCCAGAGATGAGGAGTCCACCCCTTCTTCTGGTCCCACCTCTGGGCCAAAAGAAGAACATGAAGAGAAGTCCTCTCTGCCTGTTCTCACTGCACCAGCATTATCAACCAGCCCAGGAAAACCAGAGCAGTCGGGAGGACCATCCGCAAAAACTCTGACCCCGGAACCCTCTCTACAGGCCCCCTTACCCCCCGCAGAACTGACGAATCAACAGACCGAGAGAAATCCCCCTCCAGTAGAGCAGCCGAACGCACGGCTAGAGAACCAGGATAGAGCTGAAACGAAACCTGTTTCCGCTCAAGAGAATCCCCCTCAGGAGCGGTCAGAAAATGCGAAAGTAATAGCACAAACACAAGCACCTGCTTTATCTGTAACCAGGACGGTTCGAGAGGGGGACTATCTGAGTACATTAGCCTCTCAAGAGTATGGTTTTGTCAACAAAATGGTCCTGGAATGGATTCAAAAACATAATCCGCATATTCAGGATGTTAACAGGATAACGGTTGGAGAGCGTATTCTCTTCCCCCCTCTTCCGCCGGACATCGGACCAAACGAAAACAGGAGATAGGAAAGAAATTATGAGTTTTGCGAAAAAGATTCTCTGTATAGGTGCTGGGTATGTTGGTGGGCCGACTATGGCTATGATTGCCGCTAAATGCCCAGAATATAAAGTCACCGTTGTGGATATCAATCCCCATCGGATTGCGGCCTGGAATTCGGAAACCTTGCCCATCTATGAACCTGGTCTCGAAGAAATTGTAAAAGCTGTGCGCGGACGGAACCTCTTTTTCAGCACCGATATTGAATCGGGAATCAAAGAAGCTCAGCTCATATTCGTGAGTGTCAACACTCCAACCAAGACCTTTGGGGTAGGAGCAGGGCAAGCTGCCGATCTCCAGTATTGGGAGAAAACCGCCAGACAAATTCTGGCCTGTGCCGATACGTCGAAAATCATCATTGAAAAGAGTACGTTACCGGTAAAAACCGCTTTAGCGATGGAAAGAATTCTCAATTCCTCAAGGAATGGGATCCGTTTTGAGGTCCTTTCCAATCCGGAATTCTTAGCCGAGGGAACTGCTATCGCCGATCTGGAAAATCCAGATCGGGTCTTGATTGGTTCCCGAGAAACAGCCGAGGCAAGAAAAGCGCGTGATGAGTTAGTCGAACTGTATGCGCATTGGGTTCCTCGAGAACGTATTATCACCTCCAATATCTGGAGTAGTGAGCTCTCAAAACTGGTGGCCAACGCCTTCTTAGCTCAGCGTATCTCCTCGATAAACTCTATTTCCGCTTTGTGCGAAAAGACAGAGGCTGATATCAGCGAAGTGGCTCGCGCAGTGGGCATGGACCGTCGAATTGGAGATAAGTTCTTGCAGGCCAGTGTGGGTTTTGGAGGATCCTGTTTCAAGAAAGACATTCTCAACTTGGTCTACCTGTGTCGCCATTATGGGTTAGATCCGGTCGCTGATTATTGGGAGAGTGTGGTCAAAATTAACCAATATCAGCAGGAACGCTTTATCCTCACTATGATCCATGCGATGTTTCATACTTTGGCCGATAAACGGATTTGTCTGTTTGGTTTTGCTTTTAAAGCCAATACCAGTGATACGCGGGAAAGTCCAGCGATTTTTATTGCCCAAAAACTGTTAGAAGAAAAGGCGTCTGTCGTGGTGACTGACCCCAGAGCTCTCCAAAATGCCAGAGCAGATCTAGCCGATGCCCCAGGAGAGGTGCTGTTTATCGAAGACCCCTATGAAGCGACGCAAGGGTGTCATGCCATTGCCGTCATGACCGAGTGGGACCTGTATCGTCACCTCGACTATAAACGTATCTATCAAGGGATGGCAAAACCGGCCTTCCTCTTCGATGGCCGTAATATTCTGGATCATGCTCAACTCTTCGATATAGGCTTTAATGTGTATCCAATTGGAAAACCGGCTCTGATCCATTTTACCTAGAGCAGCTCGACAAAAAGATGTTCCCCACTTTTCATCAAAAATCACTATTTACTCAATGCAAAAAATGCATTAGCGATGTTTTTCCTGCTCAAAAGAAGAGGGGTATTTTCTGGGCATACTTTTCTTGGTATGCCCAGAGCTAAAACAAAAGATGCCAATCCTCACAAGGTAAAATTTGCATGGTTTCCTATTTTTTGCGCATTTGTTGCATAGAGAGGTCAGTAAGAGAAGAAATCCCTTCCCGGGTTTGTCGAAGATAAGACATTTCTCTTTAAGGGTTTTGAGCTTTTCATCGTTCTGGCAAATCTCAAAAAGAGCAGATTTCTTTTGGCATGAAAATAGCATTGCTTGCGGTTAGGCTTGAGAGAGTGATCAGGTCTTGGTGAGAGAGGGCAGGAGAAAAACTTCTCCCTTTGCCAGGGGTTAGAAATGGAAGGCATCAATAAAGTTGATCAAATAGTTTCCCTTGTGGAGCAGTATCCACTCTGTGCGGAGATTGTCCTCTTTTTTCTCGAGCATACTTCGGCGATGGATACGGCCAAAGGAATCGCAGAATGGTGGCTTCAGAGGGATCTTGAGGCAACCCAGGAAGCTCTCCATCTGCTGGTTTCGTCTGGGGCAGTAGTCGTAAAAACCTATGCTGGTATTAATCTCTATTCTTTTACGACTAACACAAGGCTCCAGACGAAGTTGCGGACATATTTTACCGGAAAATATGAGGGTTAGAGTATTATGTGTGGTATCGTAAGTTATATAGGACAACAAGATGCTGTGCCGGTATTGATAGATTGTCTCAAGCGTCTGGAATATCGGGGATATGACTCGGCCGGGATTGGGGTGCTGCAGAATGGACGACTCGAAGTACGCCGCAGTGTGGGGAAGATAGCGAACTTGGAGCATATATTGCAGGAGAACCCTCTGCACGGAAACCTTGGGGTAGCCCATACCCGCTGGGCCACGCATGGGAAACCTTCGGAACGCAATGCCCATCCGCACAGGAGCAACTCTGGATCGCTGGTGGTAGTGCATAATGGAATTATCGAGAATTATCTATCTCTAAAGACCTCCTTACAAGCCCAAGGTTATCAGTTTCGGTCCGACACCGACACCGAAGTGATTGCTCATCTGATCGAGAAATATATCGATCTCGGTTATGCCTTTGAAGCGGCCGTGAAAAATGCCTTGGGTGAGCTCAAGGGATCGTACGCCATAGGAGTTATCAGCCAGCAGGCCCCGGATAGGGTACTGGCAGCCCGTAACGGAGGAGCTCCTTTAATCGTAGGTTTAGGACAAGACGGTTTCTTTATTGCGTCGGATATTCCGGCCATTCTCAACTATACACGCGATATTATGATCCTGGAAGATGGTGAGATCGCTATCCTTTCCAGGGAAGGGGTCCGGCTCTGCTCTTTTGAGGGGGTAACGATCCACAAGCCGGTCACCAGAATCCCCTGGGATGCCACCGCTGCGGAGAAGGGGGGATATCCTCATTTTATGCTCAAAGAAATCTACGAACAACCCCGGGCTATCCAGGATACCTGTCGTGGTCGAACTGATGCGGAGACCGGCACAGTGATGCTGCCCGAATTAGGTCTTACCTCTCCGGAACTGCAACAGATAGAACGTATCTCTCTTGTGGCATGCGGTACTTCCTGGCATGCGGCCTTAATTGGGGAGTACATGCTCGAAGCCTTCTGCCGTCTGCCAGTCGAGGTAGATATTGGTTCAGAGTTTCGCTACCGAGAACCGATGCTGACTGATCATACCACTCTCACCATCGCCATCTCCCAGTCTGGAGAAACGGCGGATACGCTGGGAGCTTTAAAAGAGGCGAAAGCAAAGGGCTCAAAGGTGATCGCCATTTGTAATGTAGTCGGTTCAAGCATAAGTCGAGAATCGGATGGGGTGATTTATACCTATGCTGGACCAGAGATCGGGGTAGCCTCGACCAAAGCCTTTACCACTCAGCTCGTGGCGCTCTATTTGTTCGCCATCCATCTCGGACAAATACGCGGCACGATTTCTCTCCAGCAGGGAAGCTTGCTTTTGAAAGAATTGCTTGATCTTCCGCATCTCGCAGAGAAAGTCCTGACTTTTGAACCGAACATCAAGGCCATAGCCCAGCAGTTTTATACCTATACCGATTTTTTGTATCTTGGACGTGGTATTCACTATCCTTTGGCTTTGGAAGGGGCGCTAAAACTCAAAGAAATCTCCTATATCCATGCGGAGGGATATCCAGCAGGGGAAATGAAACATGGTCCCATTGCCTTGATCGATCCAAACATGCCGGTAGTGGCAATTGCTCCCCGCGATCGCTTATATGAAAAGATGCTCGGAAATATCGAAGAGGTTAAGGCCCGCGAGGGCATAGTTATCGCTTTGACCAGCGAGGGAGATACGGAAATCGCCACCAAAGCGGATCAGGTGATCGCTCTTCCGTGGACTTCCGAATTTTTGCTCCCTATTCTCTTAACGATACCTCTTCAGCTTTTGGCTTATCATATTGCGGTGTTACGGAATTGTGATGTGGATCAACCCCGCAACCTGGCCAAGAGTGTCACTGTGGAGTAAGGAACACAGGTAGTGGCTATTAATAAAGTATTGTAACGATTATGCCGATGAGTGGAGTGTTGAGTGAGGAGCTCTCAACACTCCCCGCTTCGGTAGTGGATGTATCAGAGCAACGGCTGCAAAGGAACTTTTGCTATCGTGTACTAGGAGATAAGGATCAAAATGCGAATCTTTCGACATTATATCCCCTGGAAATTATTCTTCCTGGTGGTCGTAGAAGCCATGATTCTCTTCGGCTCGGTCTATGCTGGTCAGGCAATCCAGTGGATAGGTTTTTCTCCGATCTGGTTGGGTATAGAGCCCATTTATCCTAAGGCATTAACGTTTCTCCTTATTGCTCTTATCAGTCTGTATGTAGGTAAACTGTATGATTTGAGTTTGCACTTGCGAAAAAGAGAGCTGCTCCTCCGTGTGGGCTACTGTTTTGTGGTGATCTCCATCCTGGTGGCCTTTATCGGTTTCCTGATCCCGTTATTTCGTTTAAGCAGAGGCGCCTATATTTTTTCGTTAACTCTTTCGTTTGTGGTAATAGTTAGTTTTCGATTTTTCTATTATTGGGCCATAAACACAAAACAACTCCAGGAAAAGGTGTTGATTCTTGGAAATGGTAAAATTGCCTGGTTACTCTCGGCAGAATTACAAAGTGGAAATAATCCTGGCTTTGAATTGCTTGGATTTGTGGCTGAACAGACTTCTGACTTGCCCACACAGGCTCAAGAAATCGAGTCGGACGAAAGACTTGACAACGAGCCTAAAATCCAATGAGGACTCTAAAGACATGAAGGATCCGCTGGAATTGAAGATTCTAGGGAGTATGAAAGACTTAGAAAAAATTACGAAAAAATATCGACCAGATGTACTGGTTGTAGCTCTTTCTGAACGTCGTGGAGCTTTTCCGATTAAGGAGATCCTGGATTGCAAACTTCAAGGGATCAGGGTGGAAGACTGGCCAACTTTTTACGAAAAACTCACCGGGAAGATCTTTATTGAGAATCTCCGTCCAAGCTGGCTCATTTTCTCCGATGGGTTTACCCGGAATAGTTTAACCAGGATGGTGAAACGGATGGTCGATGTTCTGGTCGCCACCTTTGGTTTGCTTTTCGCTCTTCCCTTGATGCTCTTGATAGCTCTCTGTATTAAGCTTGATTCGGCAGGGCCCATTCTTTTCCGACAAGAGCGGGTAGGAGAGAAAGGAAAAATCTTTACATTATATAAATTTCGGACCATGATAGTTGATGCGGAAAAAGAGACTGGTCCAATCTGGTCACAAACCCTGGATCCGCGTACAACTCGGGTAGGAAGATTTTTACGGCGAATAGGGATGGATGAACTGCCACAACTGTTTAATGTGCTAAAGGGAGACATGAGCTTTGTCGGCCCGCGTCCAGAACGGCCCCATTTTGTTCGGGATCTCCAGGAGAAAATTCCCTACTATGCTCAGCGACTGGTTGTGAAGCCCGGCATAACCGGATGGGCGCAAGTGCGCTATGGTTATGGCTCGAGTATCGAGGATACCATTGAGAAATTGCAATACGATCTCTATTATATCAAAAACATGTCGCTTTTTTTGGATCTTTTGATTATCCTAAGTACTATCCATAAGGTACTCTTTGCGCAAGTGGCTGTGCAAAATACAGATGGAGATGATGTCCTCTCCCAAAACCTTTACCCTCATAAGACGTTGAAATCGAGCAGAATAGTGGAGAGAGTATGAAGGTATAAATAAGAAGAGCTTTCGACAGGAGAGGAGTCGGTGTGGATCTAGACTGTTCGCTTTCCTAAAGAAACGCTGTTTTGAAAAGGAAAGCCTGTACGAGGTAAGGAGCATTTATAATCTTGCGAAGGGAGTAGAACACGAACTATGAATCAGCATCAGAGTCAGATGATACAGAACTATTTAGAAATCTTCTGGAGACGCAAATGGTGGTTTGTTGTGCCCTTTATCTTGGGGGCAATTATCACCGTAGCGTATACCTACTCTTTACCTCCTCTCTACCGTTCTTCGACTCTTATTCTGGTGGAACCGCAAAAAGTGCCGGAAAACTATGTAAGGCCAACTATTACTGATACGATACAAGAGCGACTGAATACCATCAAACCCCAGATTATGAGCCGAACGAATTTAGAAAGAATCATAACTCAATTTGCTCCCTATAAAACCGAAGAGCCTAACTACCTTCTAGAGATGGTTCTCGGAAAGATTCAGGAGTGGACTAATCTAGATCTCAAGCAAACGCTTATATACTACGGTCTTTATAAAGAACGCGGTCCCATAAGTATCGAGGCGGCGGTAAACCGCATGGCTGCCAATATCGAGGTGAGAGTGATCGGGGGGAAAAATGCCTCTGCCTTTACGGTGGCCTATACTCATACCAACCCTGCTATCGCCATGCAAATAACGAATGCCTTAGCCTCTCTCTTTATCGAGGAAAACCTGAAGTTCAGAGAAGAACGGGCTGAAGGGACCTCTCAGTTTCTCGAGATTCAATTGGAAGAAGCGAAGAAGGCATTGGAAAAACAAGAGCAAGAGCTCAAGCAATTCAAAGAGACTTATATGGGAGCTCTTCCCCAACAGACCGAGGCTAATCTTCGCACCCTGGACCGATTACAATCCCAACGGTTGTCCCTCGAAGAAGCCCTGCGGAAAGCCCAGGAGCGCAGACTCTTCTATGAAACAGAGTTAGCGGATTACGAGAGACAATTTGCTGAAGAGCTGGTTAATCCAGAAAGTCCGATAGTCCGCCTCAAGGATTTACGACAACAATTGGTCAAACTCCAGGCAGTCTTTCAAGATACCTATCCCGATATAGTGATCCTCAAGAATCAGATCAAAGAACTGGAAGCACAATTGGCCGAAGAGGCCACTTCTTCGAATGCTGGTGGCCAAAAACTGAGCAGAGAAGCGCAGCGTATTCAACAACAGATCAATCGGGTAAAGAACCAGTTACGCCAAACCGATTCGGATATTGCCTCACTCACCAGAAGACTGGAGGTTACCAATGTCCAGATTCAAAATTACGAGAAGCGTGTAGAACAGGGCCCGGAAAATGAGCAAAAATTGGCCAGCCTGCTTCGAGACTACTCGATATCGAAGAAAAACTACGAATCCCTCTTAGCCAAAAAACTGGATGCCGCACTGGCCGAAAATCTGGAGAGACGGCAAAAGGGAGAACAGTTTCGGATCCTCGATCCAGCCAATTTACCTCGACAACCGTACAAACCGGAGCGGTTGAGGATGCTGCTGCTTGGAATCGTGCTCAGCGGTGGATTGGGCGTAGGTTTGATCTTCCTTATGGAACTACTCGATGCACCTTTGCGCAAACCGGAAGATATTCAGGAAACCTCGAATTTACCCGTACTGGTGATCATTCCTCGGGATGAAATAAGCCTGAAACGGGATCGGTATCTGGCCGCCATCGATGAACCTGATTCTCTCATGACCGATCAGTATCGGATCCTGTATACGCGTATCAATGAGTTGAGTCGAGAGAAAGGGTATAAGATCTTTGCAATCTCCAGTTCTATTCCCGAAGAGGGTAAGACAGTGACCGTGCTCAATCTGGCCATTGTCATGGCCAGGGATTTTGGGAAAAAAGTCCTGCTGATCGAAGGGGACCTGCGCAGTCCGGTCATTGGGTACTATCTAAAAGCAAGTGCAGAAAATGAGTTTGGTCAGGGAAACGGTGGGAAAAGCAAAAGAGACAGATATTCTTGGGTCGTAGAGCATCTCAGTGGAAAAATGGAACAGAATTGCCTTTCTAATGTGCTGCTGCATGGTACTGATCCTCATACTGCACTTGTCCCTTTTGCTCATGAAAATCTCTTTGTCCTTCCCACACTCAAAAGCATCCCCAATTCGGCGAGTCTGGTGAGTTCGCAACGCATGAGAGATTTGCTTGAGCAGTTCAAAGCAGAGTTTGATTTGATTCTGATTGATTCACCCCCAGTGGTACCCTTGTCGGATATGAATATTTTCAAAGACCTCGTGGATGGGATCATTTTGGTGGTACGCTCAGAAAAGACACCGCGCGCAGCCCTCTTGAAGGCTATTGACTCTCTGGCCACCGACAAATTAGTCGGCATTGTGCTCAACGACATGAAGCAGCAACCGCTCGCCCGGTATTATAACGGCTATGGCTATTATTACACGAAGAAGAGCTAAGCCATCCGAGAGTAATGCCCGACCTGTTCCGTATAGAATAGCAGCAAAGCCCTCATGGATTGCTGTTTTCTATGAGTCTTTTCCCTTTTACGTGTGTGAGGAGAGTGCCTCTGAAAGCTACCCTCTTACGCGAAGGGCGGTAGCCTGTCTAGAGGAGGTCTACCCAGAATTCTGTGATTAACTGGTGAAAAGAGCAGGGGTACGACGATAAAAAAGCAAGGTGTAGATCCGAGGAGGTGTTTTCCTTTCTTTTCAGGAGTTGTTCATTCAGCCGAGAATTTTATGTTAAATGCACTAACTATCGATGTCGAAGATTATTACCAGGTCTCTGCCTTTGAGTCGGTGATAAAATTTGAGGAGTGGAACCGATACGAAAGTCGAGTAGAGCAAAATACTTATCGTATTCTGGATATACTCGACGACTACCAGACCAAAGCGACCTTCTTTGTGTTAGGATGGATTGCTGAACGGTATCCCGCTCTAGTTCAGGAGATCCAGAAGCGAGGGCACGAAGTAGCTTCGCATGGGTATTCTCATCGCCGAGTCTATACCCAAATGCCCGAACAGTTTCGGACCGAAACCCGCCGCGCTCGCTATATACTGGAGGATATTATTGGTCAGCCGATTCGAGGCTATCGCGCCGCCAGTTATTCGATAACAGAGAAAAGTCTCTGGGCTCTGGATATTCTCCAGGAAGAGGGGTTTGTCTATGACTCGAGTATTTTCCCGATTCACCATGATTTGTATGGCATTCCCAACTCCCCCCGGTTTGGTCATCTCCTCAATGGTCAAACCAGAGGAAAATTAATAGAGTTGCCCCCTTCAACCTTACAAATCGGAGGTTTTACCCTCCCCATTGCCGGTGGGGGATATTTTCGCTTCTTTCCTTATGCCTTTATTCGGTGGGCTCTGGGATACATCAACGTGAAAGAAAGACAACCGGCAATAGTCTATTTACATCCCTGGGAGATCGACCCCGCTCAGCCGCGTATCCAGGCTGGCACCCTTTCCCAGTTTCGGCATTATCTTAATTTAGCGAAAATGGAAGGCCGTTTCAAACGATTGCTCCAAGATTTTCGTTTTGGAACGGCAGAAATGGTGTTAAAAGAATACGATTTTGTAGTAGATTAGGATAGGGCCTTCATGCAAATCCTCCTTCTTGCTCCTCACCCCTTCTATCAGGATCGGGGGACACCCATTGCCGTACACTTACTGTTGAAAGTTCTCTCCGAACGACAGGAGGCAGTGGACATAGTGACCTATCATGAAGGTAAAGATATGAAATATGAACATATTTCAATCTATCGTATCCCTGCTCTACCCTTTATCCGTCATATTCGACCAGGATTTTCGTGGAAGAAAATTCTCTGCGACCTGGCCATGTTCTGTGTAGTGATAAGCCGGCTTTCCAAAAAACAGTATCAGGTCGTGCATGCGATTGAGGAAGCTGTTTTCATTGCCTTAATTCTGAAATGGTGGCGGAAAATTCCCTATATCTACGATATGGATTCTTCTTTAGCCCAGCAAATGATTGAGCAATACCCTTTTCTCTCACCTTTTTCATTTCTCCTGAATTTTTTTGAAAAACTCGCCGTGAGACATGCAGAAGCAGTGGTAGTGGTGTGTGATGCCCTCAAGCAGATCATTGAGAAACATCATCCCAAGCAGGTAGTGGTCTTGCAGGATGTCTCTCTTTTGCAAGAGCCTTCCTATCCTCAGCAAACTCTCACCCTCAAAACGGAGCTCGGTCTGAATAGATTGCTGATTATGTATGTCGGAAATTTAGAAGCCTATCAGGGGATAGATCTGCTGTTGCAGAGTTTTGCTCGGGTCTGTACGCACACCGAGCAGGTGGATTTAGTGATTGTTGGTGGTACAGCAGCAGATATTCAGAAATATCAGCAGCAATGTCACCAGTTAAGTATTCATCGACGAGTGCATTTTCTCGGTCCTAAACCTGTTGAGCATCTGGCTCAATACCTTTCGGAAGCGGATATTCTGGTCTCCCCGCGTATCAAAGGTCAAAACACTCCGATGAAACTCTACTCGTATTTGCACAGTGGAAAACCGATTGTGGCCACCAAGTTAGCCACGCATACGCAAGTACTCGATGATCAGGTGGCAGTACTGGTTGACCCTTCGCCCGAGGCCTTTGCGGAAGGCTTGCTCTGTTTGATACAGGATGCTTTTCTGCGAAAACAGATAGGAATGGCGGGCAAAAAACTCCTCGAAGAAAAGTATAGTTACAGCGCCTTTCAGGCAAAGGTCCATATGGTGTTTGATGAAATCCGGAAAAAAACCGGATAATGGGGAGGAGATGCAAAGAGCTCTCACGAATTTAACCAATACCCTTTATGACCTCCTCATCATTGGTGGAGGGATCTATGGGGCATGTGTGGCCTGGGAAGCTTCTCTTCGGGGTTTCTCTGTCGCCTTAATAGAAAGAGGAGATTTTGCTTCAGCCACCTCTGCCAATAGTCTTAAAATTATCCATGGAGGATTCCGTTATCTGCAACATGCTGATGTAAAACGCCTGCGCGAATCGATGCGTGAACGGAGAGCTCTTATGCAGATGGCCCCACATCTGGTGCATCCGCTTCCGGTATTGATACCCACTTATGGATATGGGCTGCAGAGTAAAACTATATTCCGTCTTGCCCTCTGGCTGAATGAGCTTCTCAGTTGGGATCGTAATCGAGGAATCGATCCACAGAAGCATATTCCACGGGGGCAGGTGTTTTCCAAAAAAGAAGTATTGCAAATGCTTCCCGGTCTTCCTCAGACTGGTTTGACCGGTGGAGCCCTCTTTTATGATGCGCAGGTGTATAACTCAGAGCGACTCGTTCTGGCCTTTTTACGGTCTGCTGTGCAAACTGGAGCAGAGGTAGCTAACTATGTCCAGGCTGTCGGATTCTTAAAAGAGAAGGGAAGAATTATAGGAGTCCAAGCACAGGATATGCTGACTGGAGTCCAATTCTCCATCCGAGCCAGGATGGTGGTGAATACGAGTGGACCCTGGGTGGATACCATTCTGGATCTGCTTCATGGTCAGAGGCCGAAACGACGAATAAAGCTTGCTAAAGCTCTCAATCTGGTAACCCGTTCTCTCGAGTCCAGATATGCGTTCGGCATGAAGAGTCCTCTAGCCTATCGAGACGCTGATGCTGTACTACAGAAAGGTTCTCGTCTCTTGTTCATTACCCCCTGGCGTGAGTATTCGCTCATTGGCACTGCTTATGCAGAGTATGAGGGAGAACCAGATGATTTTCATATCACGGAGCAAGATATTCAAGACTTCCTGGAAGAAATTAATTGCGCTTATCCGGTCGCAAATCTGAAAAGAGAGGAAGTCTACTTTGTCCATGGTGGACTGGTACCCGAGAGTGATCAAGCTCCGAAGACTGCTTCCATACAGCTTGCTAAGCGTTATGTGATTTACGACCATAGACAGGATGGGGTAGAAGGCCTGCTATCAGTAGTTGGAGTCAAATATACCACCGCGAGACATGTTGCCGAAAAAGTAGTTGACCACGTCCTGGAATCCTGGGGCAAACGACCGGTGAAGTCGCTATCAGCCATCACGCCTCTTTATGGAGGAGAAATTGACCATTTCGAGTCCTTTGTACAAGATCAGATCAGAAAATGGTCGAGAAGCCTAGAAGAGAAGACCATACGCCGGTTGGTGTATAATTATGGCACAGCATATCCAGAAGTGCTTGCCTATCTGGAAAAACCTGGACCGGAAAGTTCTCCAGATCCATCTATGCTTCTCAGAGCAGAAGTGCTGCATGCTGCCCATGAAGAGATGGCTCAAAAAGTGAGTGACGTGGTTTTGCGACGAACCGAATGGGGGAGTGCTGGCTATCCTGGTAGCCTGGTAATTAAAACGTGTGCGGAAATAATGGGGAGAGAACTAAGGTGGAGTCCTAAAAAGATTCAGCAAGAGCGACTCGAGGTTGAAAAATTTTTCTCTTTAGTGAGATCAAGTGTCCAAAGAGATCATGAAACCTAACTGGCCTGTGCAGCTTTTTCAGAAGTCCGTCTTAAAACAGAAGAAATTCCAGGAAATCCTGGCGCTTCTTGGAGAAACCAAGCATCTGCAGTGTCTAGACATCGGTTCAGATAACGGGGTGATCAGTTATCTGTTGCGGGAAAGAGGGGGAAATTGGAAAAGTGCTGATCTCGATACCCAGGCGGTGCTCTCTATTCGTGAACTGGTTAAAGATCAAGTATTCCAGATCGATGGCAAGCAGACTCCCTTCGAGGACGATGAATTTGATCGCATAGTGATTGTGGATTTTCTCGAGCATATTCCAACGGATAAAGAGTTTCTGGAAGAGCTTTTCCGTATTATGAAACCGGGGAGCGAACTCATTATCAATGTTCCGCATGTGAAAAACAGTCTTTTGCGGAAATTCCGTCTCGCTATTGGTCAAACGGATGCAAAGCATGGACACGTCAGACCAGGGTACACTTTAGAAGAACTCGAAACCTTACTCGCCGGGAAATTTACGCTGGTTTCTTCCAAAACCTATTCCAAATTCTTCTCGGAATGTATTGATACACTTATCACTCTAGGATTTTCTTTGCTTAAGAAGGATGAAACAACGTCTCCGAAAGGGATCTTGATAACTGGGCAAGATCTACGCCGCTATCAAAAAGCTTTTAAGATTTATTCTTTCCTGTATCCTATAGTCTGGTTTTTTGCACACCTGGACCTGGTTTTGTTTTGGTGTAGTGGTTATATGCTCATCGTGAGAGCAAAAACCCAAAAGTAATACGCACTTAATGATCCTCAAGTGCATCTTTTAAGAAGCGAGGAAATACTATGAAAGTACTCGTTACCGGAGGAACAGGGTTTACTGGAAGTCATCTCACACGCCGTCTACTTCAAAGAGGGTATCAGACATTCGTACTGGATAATCAACGAGGGCTTTTCTTTGATGAACTCGAGCGCATGGGGGCAAAAATTTTTATTGGAAGCGTTACCGATCAAAACTTGGTACAGAAGGTAACCCAGGGCTGTGAGATCATACACCATGTCGCCGCTGCTTTCCGAAAAGTCAATCTCCCCCAGAAAGTCTATTGGGATGTGAATGTCGAGGGGACGAGGTATTTACTGGAAGCAGCGATGAAATACGGAGTACGAAAATTTGTCTATTGTAGCACGTGTGGTGTTCATGGAGACATCAAACATGAACCGGCTGATGAAAATGCCCCCATTGCCCCGGAAGATTACTATCAATATAGCAAATATGAAGGGGAAAAATTGATTCCCAAATTTCTGGACAAGGGTCTCAAAGTAATCACTTTGAGACCTACAGCTATTTATGGTCCAGGCGATCCAGAACGCTTTTTTATGCTATTTAGAATGGTGAGCAAGGGCCGATTCTGGATGTTCGGCGATGGACAGGTCCATTATCATCCTCTCTATATCGAGAACTTGGTAGATGCCTTTGAATTAGCGGCAGATTCTGAAAAAGGAGTAGGGGAGGTCTATCTGATTGGTGATAAACGATATTATACACTCAACGAGCTTGTCTCCGCGATTGCGGAGACCCTGGGAGTAGACCTCAACATATACCACCTACCCTTCTGGCCCCTCTGGACAGCGGCTTTGGCATGTGAGATGGTCTATAAACCCTTACCAATGGATCCACCGCTGTTTCGGAGACGGGTCGATTGGTTCCGGCAAAACCGGGCATTTAGTATCGCCAAAGCAGAGCGAGAATTAGGGTATCATCCCAAGATTGATTTAAAGGAAGGTCTGGCTAGAACGGCTCGATGGTACAAAGAGCAGGGATATCTCTAAAATTCTAAAACAAGAGGATCAAACACTATGTGTGGTATTGTCGGATTTTCTTGGAACGATAAAGAGTTGGCCATCCAGATGACCAACGTTATCGCTCATCGTGGTCCAGATCAAGATGGGATATATACTGACGAGTCGGTCTCCTTGGGTCATCGACGGCTCAGTATTATTGATTTAAGTGAGCAGGGAAGGCAGCCGATGTCCAACGAGGATGGATCGGTCTGGGTTATCTATAATGGGGAAATCTACAATTTTCAAGAGTTACGCGAACGATTAGAGGCAAAAGGACATATTTTCCGCAGCCGGACAGATACAGAAGTTATTGTGCATGCTTATGAAGAATACGGTCCAGATTGTGTACAGTGGTTTAACGGGATGTTTGCCTTTGCCATCTGGGATCGCCCTAAGCAAGAGCTGATACTTGTCCGTGATCGCTTGGGGATCAAACCGCTCTATTACGCTTTACCTGGCCAAAAACTCGTCTTTGCTTCAGAAATGAAAGCGATCTTGCAAGTACCTGATGTAGAACGGGCAATCAATCCTCAAGCCCTGTATCATTATGTGGGGTATGAGTTTATACCAGCCCCAGACACAATGTTTCAAGATATTCATAAACTCCCTCCTGGCCATTATCTTCGATACAAGGAAGGTAAGGCTGAGCTCATACAATACTGGGATGTCCAATTCCAGACCGCGGCTCATCCACGGGAATATTATGAAGAGAAAATGCGAGAGCTGCTCACCGAGTCTGTCCAGAAGCGCCTGATCAGCGATGTCCCCTTGGGAGTCTTTCTTTCTGGTGGTTTGGATTCTAGCGCAGTAGTAGCCTTGATGAGTCGATGCGGAGTAGAACCAATCCAGACGTTTTCCCTAGGGTATGCCGATCCTTCCTTTAGTGAGCTCGATTATGCCCGGATTATGGCGAAACATTTTCACACTCAACATCGAGAACTGATCATTGATCCGATTACACCAGAGCTCATTGAAGAGGCGGTTTGGCATTTAGATGAGCCTATGACCGATCTCTCCACTCTTCCCTTTTATCTGATCTGTAAAAAGGCTCGCGAACATGTCACGGTCTGCTTAAGTGGCGAAGGGGGCGATGAGGTCCTCGTTGGCTACGACCGGTTTAAGGCGAGTAGGGCCCATAGTTATTATGCTTATCTTCCGGAATCGATACGCAGAGGGATTATTGCCCCGCTGGTGAATGCTCTTCCTGATCAGCCCCAGAAAAAGGGGCCAATCAATATGCTCAAGCGATTTATTCAGGGAGGACTGTTGCCAGAGGAAGCTGGGCATATGCGCTGGCAGTATTTTGGGACACCGGAACATGACCAGCATCTCTTTGCTCAAGATATACGGCAAGCCGTGGTGATGGATCCTTTTGCCCCTATTCGTTCCCACCTAGCTCGTTGTAACTCGAGGAATCGATTAGACCAAGAGATCTATGTGGATCTAAAGTTTACTATGTCGGACAGCGTGCTCATGAAGGTAGACAAGATGAGCATGGCTCATGCTCTGGAAGTGCGGGTACCCTTCCTGGATTATCAGTTTGTGTAATTTTGTGCGACAATTCCAGGAAATCTAAAGCTGAAGCGATTTACTACAAAAGCGATCTTTCGCTCAGCTATGAAAGGAATCCTTCCAGACCAGATCCTCCATCGCGGAAAACAGGGCTATAGCCTCCCGATAAAAAATTGGCTCCGCCAGGAGCTACGAGACTATATGCTGGAGCTGCTTACCTCTTCTCCATTGATGAAAGAGGCGTTTAATGTATCCTATATCCACCATCTTATTCGCGAACATCTAGAATATCGAGCCAATCATAACCATATTCTGTGGGCATTGATCACCTTGGCAATCTGGCATCGACTCTTTGTCGAGATAAAACCCTAGCATGGAGTGCGAGAGTTCTTTACACGGTCAAGATAGCCACTCTACAGGGCAAAACTGTTAACCGAGTTCTGGGGAGGTGTTCGGTTTGGGAAATGAGTACAGGTGTGTCATTCTATCAGATTTTAATATAGATAACTTTGCTGGTTATCTAACGAATGATCAAGAAGATCCAAAAGTAAATACCACTGTTGCCCCGTTTGGGCAAGTTATACAGGCTCTGATGGAGGAGAAGGCTGAATGGTGGCAGACAAATCCCGATTTTGCTGTCATTTGGACCCAGCCTCACCAGTTGATCGAGTCATTCAATCAGCTGCTTCATTATCAAAAAGCCTCTCTTGCCGATATTTGGAGAGAAGTAGATGAATATGTTTCTCTATTACTAAAGATTAAAGACCGG
>FWWM01000478.1_pt1 | contig 132006 bp, 71 predicted proteins | sample 2228351 | NCBI WGS metagenome assembly FWWM01 (sample SAMEA103939774, study PRJEB20133) | metagenome
GCCGTGGCCTTGATGTCGTTGCCCTCCAGCAGCAGGATGTTGTAAACGCCGGCGGCCCAGTCGCTGACATCGAGTTGGTGGAGGTAGGCGTAGGGCGGGAAGGTGTGGCTGAACAGATAGCGGCCCAGCATGTCCACGATGGCGATGCGGGCACGGCCCTGGCTGTAGTCCGGCAGGGTGATCTCCACCGTGGCGGGACCACTGCTCGGGCTGGGCCAGACATCGATGCCGTAGTCGCCGGTGGGATGATGCGGGGGCACCGGCTCATCTGGGATGGTGTCGCAGGGGCTGCCTTCAAGGGGGCCGAGGCGGTAGTTGGGGTAGAAGCCCGAAAAGAGCCTGTACTCCACCCCGAAACAACTTGGCGGTGGGCCTTGCTCCCAGCCGGCACAGAAACCGCAGGCCGGGCATTTTTCATCGGGATTTTCAATGACCGAGTGGACACCACGCCACAGGTTGTACAGCTTGCCATCAGGCCCATATCCAAAAACCGTAAAACCTCCGTAGTCTTTGTGCCACTGCCCGTCCGCATGAAGTGTTACGTCCCAGGGATGCCCCATGTCCACACGGGAAGCTGAGATGTCATCGGCCCACAAGTCCCATTGGGAAAAATTGCTATAACTAATACCATATAAATATCGGCCAGAGGGAGAGAAGGTATACGCTTGGAAACCAAAAAATGCTGGATTTGGATGTTCAGGATCAAAATACAATCCCACCTTTATTGTATCGATTAAAGACACTTCACCACTGCATCGGTCAAATTCCATTAGCTTGATGTTTTCTTTGCCATACGCATCTGCAATCAAAGATCCATTAGGAGAAATCACCCAAACGACCCCTGATGTAAAAAATAAGTCATCTTCATCAAACCAATCTGTTTGCAAACCACTTATTTTACTTTCTACTTTCGCAACAACAGAATCTTTTCTCAAGAGTATGGATTTAAATTCCAAACCGTCCAAAGACCGTAAAATCACCCACCAATCTTTGCCATTACCGTGTTTGGCAATGGAAAATATTACGGCCATCTCTTTCTCTTCATCAATTGGACGGTTTTTGTACAATACCTGCCCTCGCCCGTTGCGCAAGCGCATATCAATTTTACTGATTTGCATTTTATCACTCTGAATATACCAAGGCTCCGGAACGCCTTCCAAAACCCAGGAATGAACCAAATAATACACACTGTCTTCATACAAATCCGGTATCACCTGGTAAGTATAAGGGTTGTACAAACCATTGATCACCGTATCTCCGAAGGCCGTCCCAAAATCGTCGTTCGTGGCGCCCTGGTTGAAGCCTTTACCGCCAACCATTATACTGTCATTCCAGGACATAACCACATTGCCATTAGTCAAGAACTGCAAACTTCCCTTTTCATCGCTCATTGCTATTATTCCCCTTCCCAATTGCATAAAATCTTTCTTGCCATACTGATCAAAGGAAACACCATCTTCTTCAAACCTCAGAAGAATTGCCGGAAAGTTGTCCACAGTTGTTGAATTTTCATCGTATCCCAGCCAATGCCTGTCATATTTCTGAGAATAAACACTCCCGATAATATACAAGGCGAAAAACATAGTAGCCCATAACCGCAGCATTGCTTTCATAATTCTCAATAATTGATAGATCAGGAGGCCACAGGTTGGCGGCCTCCTGACTGGATTGGTCATAAATAAATCAGTGTTGAACAACGAAGGTGCCTTGTGTGCGCACGGTTGCACCTGTCAGTCTGACAAGGTACAACCCATCAGCCCAGGTCTTCACCGGAATCGTCAGCTCTTGCTGGTCTGACTGTATTTTTTCGGAATATACCACACGGCCATTCATGGATACAACCTGGAGCTCTATCGTACCGGACCCAAGGGTTTCCTCCCATCTAATGGTTACCATCTCAGAAGCAGGGTTCGGAATTACCTGAAGCTCCGGCACTGCAACTTTCGAAGGCACCGACAAAGCGCTCCGGCCTTGCGGTTGCTGGCAGTTGTAGTCGTCGTAATATTCCTGCAACCAAACCCTGGCCAGCCCACGGGCACCCAGCACCGCACGACCACCATCCACCAGGCAGGTCTGGGCAATTGAGCGCACATCGGCCAGGGCAAGGCTATCGGCTGTTACACCTGCCATGTCGTTGAGGATGATTTCGTTGAGGCGCTTTTCAGACCAGTAGTGCCACTGACTGTCATCCAGGTTGGCGTTTTGCAATTGGAGCTGGGTAATAGAATCCAGGGTGCCAACCCAAAATAGTGAATCGCTCTCTGTGATTACAGTCATCAGCGAATCCGCCTCTTTCATCAGGGGATCGAGCAGGGCCTGAAGCGAATCCTGTTCCGTGCTGTCCGGGGAGCCTGCTATCATCTCGATCCATGTCCCGGCAAGCATCCCCATCGAATCGAGCGCAGCCCGCTGGGCTTGCAGGTTCAGATGCTGGTTTTCGATATCGCCCTGCAAAGCCTGCATGTTCCGCTTTAGGGTTTCACTCTCTCCGACAAAATCTGTTGCCATACTGTTCAAGAAAGCAGTAAAAGTACTGTTGCCATCCACCCAGCCGGGGTTGTCGAGCAAGATGCCGTAAATGTCCTGCCTTTGCATGGTCTGCACCGCAGGTGTCAGCGATGCCCAAAAGGCAGTATCTTCTATGAGGGCCTTCCATTCCAACTCGGCATCCGGGATTGTGTCCTGGAACATATTTACGTCATCATTGGCCGTACTGCAGAATTGTGGATCCGGAAGGGTATCAATGGGTGGATTCCCCATAACCTCTTCAAACAAATTATTTGGCGTAGCATCCGGGTGCATGATGGTACCTTCGGGCTCTCCGTATGGGTGCCAGAACTGGCAGGCCAGAACCTCCTGAAGGGTTCCCCCCAAATGCTCCGCCTCCACACCAAATTGTACTTCCCATCGGTTGTATTGGTTGTGCCATTGCTTACCGGTGCGTGCCCCGGGGTAATACAACAGGCTCTGGAATTCGGATTGGAAGAAGCGGTTCCACTTGATGTCAGAGCCAAAATGGCTGTAAAGCATATTGCCGAAGAACTCCATGTCCCGTTTGTTTGACCGAAGGAAATTGGCGGCATAGCGGTTGATCCGGGAGTTGTTAATGACAACACCGGTTCGTTTGTCCCGCACCAGGTTGCAATCCACTATGCCGGCGGCTCCGAGGTCCAACTGAATCCCCGGGATTTCGACACTACCACCCTCTATGGTGTTACGGCGAATGATGAAGTCATTGGTTTTGGTAATTCCGATGCCTTCGCCCAGGGGCAATGCCACCCGTATGTGGTTGTCGAGGATTTTGAAATCCTGGTGTCCTTCTGTCTGGGTAATGAGCGAAATGCCGGCATTCAGGTTGGAATTCACCCCAGCATTCACATCGAGTTCGTTGCTGTCAATGCGAAGGTAATTCTGTGAACCCAAGAAGTTGCCTAGAATACCAAAGCCATATTTCGTGCCCGATCCTGTTTGGAGGGTGTTGTACTTGATATGACCATTTAGTTTGGAGTTAGGCCCCAACAAAAGGTAATATGCCCCTGCCACATTATTAGTCTCTATGCTACCCGGATCGTTTGTAGTGGGAGCCACACTTGCCACGGCGGTGAGGTTGTGTTGGCCTCCCCAGGATTGGACTCTCACCCCTATGCCCGTTGCATTTTGATCAATAAAATCCTGGAAAGTCATGTTGTCCAATGTTAAATGAGAATTGACTTGTTTGGTCCAGAAAAAATCGATACCGGTGGCAGCACTACCATTGACATTATTAGGAACATAAAAAGTGTTCGCATAATCTCTAAGGGACTCAACTGTGAATCCTTCAACATGTAAATTGGAGTTTACGAGATCGAATCCCTTTTCATAGTTCCTGATCACATTGCCACCGAGGGGGTCAGCAATCCTGATCGTCAGAAATGCATTCACATCTGTAAAGTCGAAAGCATTCACCGCATCGCATGAACACACTTGCGGGTGAGGTGCGCCATCGAATACATTGTCGTGAAAGTAAGGTACATGGATGTACTGTCTGTTTGATCGTACACCATAGAAATTGTTCTTCAACAAACAATTTCTCATAGTAAGGGAAGGGAACTTGGCAGGAAGATTTTGCCGTACTGGGTAATCCAGGGCATAAAGTGCATCACTGATAGTTACATTGTCCAGAATGATCATGGTTCTTAACTCGGAATGAAAACCCTGCCAGAGACAACATCCTTGGCCATCTAAATTCAACCTTGCGGAACTTTGAACAGTGGTCCCATTCATTCGGAAAATTCTGGTAGCTAACCCCTGATCAACCCCCTGGATAAGCACTTCGGCAGCGCCCATATTCCAGGTACCTCCGACGAAATAAGCATCGAGGTCTGCAATGATTTGACCATCAAGGAATAGATTCAAAGTTGGATGATCAGCGTATTGTTGAATAAATGCGAGTGCATTCTGATTGGTAAACGGCAGGATATCCGAAAAATGTAAAACTCCTCCCGGTGTCCCAAGATAAGCTCCTGGCTTGTGATCTGCGCATACTGTCGCAGAGGCTGACTGGTCACAGCAAATCACAGTATGCGTGACACATACTTGTTCCCCAGGGTTGAGGATAAAGTTGGTAAAAACATGATCCGGAGGTATTTCGCCCTCATATACTGTCCCATCGCTGAATTCCCAGATGTGTGTCAAGTGAATATTGCTTCCCTGACATCCTACATCTGTAATCCCATACAACGGGTTTTGGCAGTATATGGAATCGTCTCTTATTTGGGTTAAACTAAATGATGGATCCAAACAGCACCCCTCTATTTCTATCCATTCGCAACAGGTGAGTGTATCTCCAGGAAAGACCTCATAAGTGTAACAAACCTGATAAAGTCCTGGGGAGGGGAAATCGTGATCTACGGGTGTTTGGCTGACGGTCTCCACAGGAGAGCCATCTCCAAAGTCAACTTCCAATGGGAAATATGATGGATCAATGGAAAAATCCAGGGTGGCGATCCACTCACATGGTTCTACAGATAATACTTCTATAGCACCAACCGGACAGGTACACTCCGAGGGAGCTTCAACCTCGATAGGATAGCAACACGTTAGAATATAGGTCTCAATAACAATGTACGTTATACAAAGCTCATACGTTCCTTCAGCCGGATAGTGATGTTGTACCTGTTCACTCGACGATTCGATGGCTAAGCTACCATCACCAAATGTAATCACGTAGGGAGTATTGAGTTTGCTAGTATCGACATCAATAGTGGTGAGTAAAGAACAGTTTTCGGTTACAGCTGTGGCTATACTGTCAAGACATCTACCATCTCCCACAATGTTGATATGTCGAAAACAAATGTTATTTTCATCTACCACATGTTCTATGTAAAAATGTGCTGACCCCGAAGGAAAGGTCTGACACCAAATTGGTTCAAGGATAACGACCGGATTCGATCCAGTTTGCGTAATCGTCCATTCATGATGTGGGTTGAACTCATTCGCTTGCACACATATCTCGTAAGTCCCATCCGGGTTGATTGTCGCCTTCGTAATCAAAAAGGAACAGTCTTGAAATACCCCATCATCCGATGCCGGCCTGTCGAGTGCAGCCGTAAAAAGACAGCCATGTGCTTCGTAAGCTACATTGTGTCCGTAACCAATGCCAATACGCACCATCATCATCAGTAAAAAACTTGCTGCAAGTTTGAACGACAGGATTCGATGTCTGGAAAGTATTTTGAGAAAAAGCACTTCCCGGAACCTCTCACAAACCTTTCTTTTACCAGTTTTTAGAATGGAGCTGTGGAGCTGTGGAGCTGTGGAGCTGTGGAGCTGTGGAGCTGTGGAGCTGTGGAGCTGTGGAGCTGTGGAGCTGTGGAGCTGTGGAGCTGTGGAGCTGTGGAGCTGTGGAGCTGTGGAGCTGTGGAGTTGTGGAGCTGTGGAGTTGTGGAGTCGGTTATAGCCGACGAGGGAAATAGAAACCTTTTCATGGTTGAATGGTTTTGGTTGGATAATGAGAATGAAAGCCTTGCAATTAGGTGATGGAGCGCTCTGAGACGGTTTTTTCAGTGTATCCTTCCTCCTGTGTTTTACATCTTCATCTTTTTCTCAGAACGGTTCGTATCACGTCGGCTCAAACTTAAGTTACACCGACTTGGCGACCAAACATTTGCGAGATTATTTTTTGATTCGCTTCATTTTTGATTGGGAATTTGCAATGTTGGAAATCCATCGTGTTGGCAAAACCATAAATTTCAAAATGCGCCGCTTTCTCTCTTCCCACGGTAATTATTGCTCGGTTCGAGATCGATAGGGCAGTTTAAATTGTGGATATCTCGAGGTGAGGGCATATGCATCTGATAGATGATGAGAAAAATCATCGCTGGGCATGTCGGGGTTTTCTTGTTTGATATGCGCTTCGATAAGTCTGAAGGGGCAGTACACTAAAAGCTTTCTGTTACTGCCAACAAATTGGAACTGTCAGAAGCCTGGTACACTCTACTCCACATTCAACTGCTGACCAAAACCAAGGGTCTTTTTAGGCAAGGAAGCGGTGTGGTTTTTCAAAACAGATGGACGATCAGCGGCACGTGTTCGCAGGCTGCCCGCACCAGGAGCTATACACGTGACACGTGGCAACGTGACGGGCGTGTGGAACGTGACGGACGTGACAAGCGTGACGGACGTGACAAACGTGACATGTGGGCCACCGCCGACTGCCAACCGCTAACTGCCAACTGCCGACTGGCCGTGCCAGTGCAAGCATGCAGGCTGCCTGCGCCAGGGGGCGGAAGGGCCGCCTTGCCTGTCCGGCGGCCAGACGGGTCGGCAGACAGGCCTGCCTGGCGGCAGACAGGGAGCGCTAGCGAAGCCCGAGCGCACCCGGCCCCTCGGCCGCCCAACCGATGGGAAGGATTGCAGGATGGGACAGGCCGGCCGAGGGGGCGCCCAAAGGGAGGTTTATAGGGGATTATGAGGATTAGGGGGCTGCCTGACGGTCAGAAGGGGATTGTGGAGGGATTGAGAGGGGGTGGTAGGTTAGGCGGCAATTTGGACCGGGTGCAACGCTCCAACTTCGGCAACAGGGGTTGGGATTTTGAGCACGGCAAGAGGCTGCTGGGCTGGTTGGGTGGTGGGCGGAATGAAAAAACCCTTCGCGGTGTGCGTTGCGAAGGGTTTTTTCTTTGGCTCATGAGCCACGTTCAGCGCTTGCTGAGACGCTGAGTGGTGAGGACCTTGCCTTGCTTGTCGATGATTTGAACGAGGTACATGCCATTGGGCAAATCGCTGATGTCGTAAGGTGTATCGCGCACGACGTCTTCGATTATTTTGATGCGACGGCCTACCAGGTTGAGAATTTGCAAAGACTGGACGTTGGTGTCGTTGTCGATGCTGATGAATTCGGTGGCGGGATTGGGGTAAATGGTCACCTTGGTGATGCGGGGTTGGGGCGCAATCCAAGCTGCAGCCACCAGCACCAAGGTAAGTATGAAGATGGTTTGAGGAATGAGTCGTAAAGTTTGACGCATAGAGAATCTGGTTATGAGCTTTAAGTGGGCGCAAGATAGCCGCGAAATCCGGCAATTGCAAACGGCAGCAGATGGATCTGTAAAGACTGCCTGGCGATTGTACGCAAGAGCCGCACCCGAGTTTCACCATTCCGGAGTGGGGCAAGCTTCGTGCCGCCTTCAGTCCATCTCGGGCTTGACCAATGCCTTTTCGAGTATCTCCTCGTAATAAGCCTCGTACTGAGGCAAGATTTTCTGAATGTCGAAATCTTGGGCTCGGCGATAGGCATTTTGCCTGAAGGTCTGAAGAAGTTCTTCGTTCTTCAGCAGCTCGATGGCGTACTGGGCCATGGTTTCCACATCACCGACCGGGGCGACGAAACCGCACTGCTCGTGAATGACGAGTTCGGGCAGGCCGCCGGCGTTGGAGGCGATGACAGGCACTTCACAGGCCATGGCCTCCAGAGCAGCCAGGCCGAAACTTTCGTTTTCAGAGGGAATGATGAACAGGTCGGAAATGGCGAGCAATTCCTCGATGGCATCCTGTTTCCCGAGGAAACGCACATCGTGGCAGAGCTGGAATTGACGACACATGTCTTCGGCGCGACGCCTTTCGGGTCCGTCTCCGATGAGCAGCAACTTGCTCGGCACCTGTTGGTGGACGAGGTGAAAGATCTTGATCACGTCGTCCACCCGTTTGACTTTTCGAAAGTTGGACGTGTGGGTGAGGATGCGTTCACCCTCGGGTGCGATGGCCTTTTTGAAGTGGTCTTTGTTGGTCTTTCGGAATCGCTCGAAGTCCACGAAGTTGTAAATGACGCGGATGTCTTTTTCGACTTTGAAATGGGTCAGGGTGTCGTTGCGCAGATATTGAGAAACGGCCGTGACGCCGTCGGATTTGTTGATGGAAAACTCCACGACGGGCTTGAAAGCTGGGCTGGTGCCAACGAGGGTGATATCGGTGCCATGGAGGGTGGTGATGACAGGCACGTATCGGCCTTCGGTGAGGAGGATTTTCTTGGCCATGTAAGCCACGGCGGCATGCGGTATGGCGTAGTGGACATGAAGCAGGTCGAGGTTTTCGTATCTGACCACTTCTACCAGTTTGCTGGCCAGGGCGGTGTCGTAGGGTGGGTATTCGAAAAGGGGGTAATCTTCACCAGTGACTTCGTGGTAGAAAACGTTGGTCTGAAAATGCGAAAGGCGAGCAGGCCGTCGATAGGTGATGAAATGGATTTCGTGACCGCGGCGGGCCAAGCCCAGTCCCAGTTCGGTAGCTACCACGCCGCTGCCACCATAGGTCGGATAACAGACAATGCCGATTTTCATCTCAAGGGTTTGGAGTTCGAGGAGCTGCCAAAGGCCAGATCGTACAGCACAAGGTACACTTCAGGCCCCAAAAGGTTGAACGGCCCAGACAAGTGAGTCGCTGTAGCACCATCTGGAAGGGCCATCCGTCGGTGCAGGCTCGACACTTGCACCGACGGAATTTTTCAGCGTTGCACTACGAGACGAGTATGCCAGCTTCCCTCTCCAATGACGACCTGCACCACGTACAAGCCTGGAGGAAGGAATGAAAGATCCAGCTCTTCGGTACTGGAGCGGGCAGCAGGCAGGCTCTTTTCCAACAACACCTGCCCCTGTATGCTGATGAGGCGCAGCAGCGCAGGCTGCACCTGTTGCTGTTCGAGCCGCACATTGACCATTCCGCTGGCCGGATTGGGGTACAGGACGATATCAGGTGCAATGACTACCTCATTGGCACTGGTGAATACCTCGATGGTCACCACGCGTGAGTCGGTGCATCCATTGGCATCCATGACATAAACGAAGTAATCGCCGGCCTCGAGGCTGTCGGCAGTAGCAGCGGTGGAGAGTGTATCGCCCATGGCATTGGTCCAGACGAACTCGTAGGGAGCCACACCGCTGAAGACCGACACCGAAGCCGATCCCGTGGCGCCACCGGCGATGGTCGGCTTGGCCGATGGCAAGATGACCAGCGAGGGCGGGCAGCCGGCAATGTTGATGTTGTCGAGGTCGAGATAGAAATCGCCTTGGGCCCAGGTGCCGAGGAAGCGCACGTGTATGGCGCTGTCAGCAAAAGGCGTCAGATCGACGACCACCTTGGCAAAATCGGTACTTTCGACGTGGTTGGTCGAGTCCACGAGGTGTACGAGCTGCCAGGATTCTTCACAGTCGGTCGAAATGAGTACTTCGAGCTTGTTGCCACCAATGGGGGTCGGGGTATTGCCAGTTGACCAGTTTACGAAGCGGTAATCGAATGTGAGCGAATCGCCGGGCTCGATGGGTCCGACGCGATGGGTGGTGAGGGTGAAGGTCTTGTCACCCGAGAAGAGGTTGTCGGCAATGACATAGGTGGGGTTGTTGTGGGCGTTGGGTGCGTAGATGATGCCATCGTGCACCCAGGATGAGGGCACGGCATTGTCTTCGAAATCTTCCGATAGGGGTTTTGGCAGGGCGGTTTGAAAGACGTAAGTAAAGGTGTCGTTGGCAGGGTTGGAGTCGCCTTCGAGCACCGTCCAGGCTTTGATGATATAGGTGCCAGGTTTGGAAAAATCGAAGGTGGTTTCGAAGGAAATGAAGTTGGTGCTGTCGTTGCCTACCACCCCCGTGTAGAGGCCATCTTGCGGGAGGGTGACGCCGGCAGGGATGCCATTGACCGAGTAGTTGAACTCGAAAAGTGTTTGGGGCAGTTGGCCGTAGTTCGTGATCCCGATGGTGACGCTGTCGGCCGTGCTGAAATAGCACTTGTCCTGCGGGTTGGGGTGGATGATGGTGCTGACGCCAATGTCCATCAACCATAGGGTTTTGAAAAACAAGGGGCCAGTCAATTGGCTGTAACTCGAATCGCTGCACGAGCGCCAGATGTAAACGTTGTACCAAGTGTTTTCCTGTAGCCCGACGAGGGTGCGGGAGTTGGCAGTTCCAGGCACGGTGTCGCGTTGCCCAGTGCCGATGGTGAAACCCATTGGGCCGTACTCGACGATGTAGTTGCCAACGTTGTCAAAGCCTGGGAACTTCACCCACGATACCACGGCATTGTTGGCGTTGACGTCGCTCATCCAGGCGTCGAGAGGGCCGGGGCAAGTGGGGCAAGCGATGGTGGAGAAAACCTCGCCGGTGGCCGGGTTGGGTCCGTCCTGGAAAATCACCTTCCCATCCTGATCGAGTATCTTGTAGCTCACTTCACTTTGGAAGGAGCCTGCGGTGTAGATGAAGTGCACGGGCGTGTTGGCCGGTACATTGACCACGTAGGTGAGTGAATCCCCGGCAGGCATGCCGTAGTCAGTTTTGACGCCATTGACGTCCAGTGTGAGGAAGGAACCATTCCAGCCATCGCCGAAAGAGTCGAACAGTTGGAGCGTGAATTGGCAGGAATCGTTGGGGCTGGAGGGGGTGAATTTGGTGACGAAGGTGTAGGGTCCGATTGCTTTGCTGACGCTGTCGGGTCCACATACGGCATTGATGTACACGTCGTATGCCACGCCGGGGTTGAGCCCGTAGAGGTCGGCCGAGGAGCTGGTGGTGTCGAAAGTGATGCCCGTGCCGGGAGGAAAGCCCGCCGGGCCGTAAGTGACTTGGTAGTAATCGGCACCGGGAGAATCGAGCCAGTTCACATGGGCTGAAGAATCGGTGATGTTGAAAATGAAAACAAGGGATGGATTGGGAATCTTGCACTTGGGGCAGACGGCGATGCCTTCGTAGTTGAGCCCCACGGGTGGAGCAGGGCTTCCAGTAGGGCCGCTGTCGTAAACCACATCGAGGTCGTTGTTCAGGATTTGAAAGGCCACCTCGGTGGGAAAACTACCAGGCACCCAAAAAACCTGGATGAGCGTGCCTTGGATGACAGTGAATGTGGAAAAGCCAGTCATTCCGGTGGTGAGCGTGTGCTCGGTGGTATCCCCATTGGAGACGACGATCAACTTGCCGTTGTTCCAGCCGTCACCGAAAGAATCGAACATGTTGATCGTGTAGGTGCAGCTGGTCTGGCCACAAACCTGGGCAGTCCATCCTGTCAGAAACAGGAGCGACAACGTGAAGAAGAAAGGCAAAAAGGTCTTTTGCGTAAGGGTGTTTTTCATGCGACGTGGGTTGAGGATTCAGGGTCTTTTGGCAGCGAAGGTAAACAGCCGCGGCTGGCTGAGGGCAAATTGCAAGTTCCGAACGGAGACAACTTCGGTCGAGGGTTCCGCTGGGGATGGCTAAAGTAGATAAAATTCAATTTCGATATGAGCCGAGGCCACCCATCCGGTCGCAGGTGATGCTTTTGGTCAGCCGCCATGCAATTCTTGGCCGTGAACCAATCCTGGCCTTTCGCGTTGTGCACCCAGAAACCGGCAAACTACCACTGCACCGAAAGCCTTCTGCCGCAATCGACTGTAACACCATATACGAGACTCATGGCCATTTATACAATAGGTGATTTAGAAAAACTGTCGGGTATCAAGACCCACACGATCCGGATTTGGGAACAGCGCTACGGCTTGCTCGAGCCCCGTCGAACCAGTACCAAACAACGCTACTACGAAGACGAGGAACTCCAACTGCTGCTGCACGTGGCCTTCCTCAACCGCCAAGGCTACAAGATTTCGAAGATTGCAGCCATGACGCCCGAGCAGATCAGAGAAAAAGTGGAGGAAATCACCCGCATGCAGCTCGAGGCCGACTCCCGGATCAATGTGCTCACTTTGGCTTTCGTCGAAATGGACGAATACCGCTTTTCGAACATCTTCGACGCTTATGTGAAGGAATTGGGATTGGAAGAAACCTTCCTACAGGTCATCTATCCTTTTCTGGAAAAGTTGAGCCTGATGTGGTTGAGCGGAGCCGTCAAACCTTGCCAGGAAAACTTTTTCACCCTGGCTTTGCGCAGCAAGCTCCACCACGCCATCGAGAGCTGCCCTTTGCCCTCCCCGCGCGACGCACTGCGTTTCATGCTTTTCATGCCCCAGGGCGAATCCGACGAGCTCAGCTTGCTGTTGGTGCAGTACATGATCCGCAGCCGGGGAATGTTGCCCATTTTCATTGGTTCTGATACCGGGCTGATGGACGTAGAAGACGCCCACAAAATCATCAAACCGCATTTCGTTTTCACCATCCTTTCCGAGAGCTTCAATGCCGACTCCATCGAGCATTATGTGGAGCGCCTGGCCGCAGTGACCCCAGGCGCCCGCCTGCTGCTGACGGGCTATCACCTCAATCAGCGCGACGTGGCCCTCCCCCACGGTGCCTCGGTGATCTCCAACTTAGACTCCCTGCGCCGGTTCCTCGATGAAGTTCGTTCCGAATAATCCGACAAGTTCTTCGTTTCGTAAGCGGCAAGACATACACCAGCCCAAAGATGGATAGCTTTGCCAGGCGCTTCGCCGCGGACAACTTTTTTGCCATTGGTAAGTTCTTTGCAAGCCGAGCTCGGCATTGCTTTTCACAGGCTCAGTTGATTACTCGACTTGTTTTTGGAACATAATGGCGGGCTGGGCTCAATCCATCGAAACAAGACCCCATTCAACTTCAACCATCCACACGTCGATGGTATCCGAAGCGATCATCCAACCAAATCGAATCATGCGGTTTTTCAAAAATCACCTGCGCTTCCTGGCTGCTGCTTCCCTGCTCTTGCTATTCATTGGCCCTCTTGCCGCCCAGAAAATGACCGTGGTAAAAGGCATCGTCATCGATGCCGACACCAAAGAGCCCTTGCCCCTGGTAAACATCTCCTTTGCCAACACTTCCATAGGTACTACCTCTGAACTCGACGGCACCTTCGTACTCGAGTCCAAATGGGCCTCCGACACCGTGGTGGTCTCCTACGTGGGTTACGAAACACAGCGCATACCCATCAAGCTCTTCGAAAAGCAAGAACTACAAGTGGCCCTCAAGCCATTTGCCCTCAGCTTGCAAACGGTCGAAATCAAGGCCAAGCGCAAAGGCTACAAACGCAAGGGCAACCCCGCCGTCGAAATCATGCAAGAAGCCATCAAAAGAAAGGATGAAAACCGCCTGGAAGCACTCGATTTCTACGAATACGAAAAGTACGAGAAGATCCAGTTCGACCTCAACAACTTCGACCCCGAAAAACTCAAGAAACGCCGCGCCATGCGCAAGTTCCAGTTCTTGTTCGACTACGTGGATACCTCCGAGCTCAACGGCAAACCCTTCCTCCCCTTCTTCATCCAGGAAACCGCTTCGAAAGTTTACTACCGCAAAGACCCGGAATCCAAAAAGGAATACCGCCTCGGCGTCAAGGTCACCGGGCTGCAGGAATACATCGACCTGGAGGATTTCACCACCATGATGGATGTCCTTTACCAAAACGTCAACATCTATGACGACAACATCCGCCTGCTCGACCTGCCCTTCATGAGCCCTCTCAACCCCCTGGCGAACACGTACTACCGTTTCTACCTGGTCGATACCGCTGCCTCCGTCAACAACCATCCCTGCTACAAGATCACCTTCTTCCCCATCAACAACCAAAACATCGCCTTCAAAGGCGACCTGTACATCACCAAAGATTCCACCTACGCCCTCATCAAGGCCGACCTCGGCATCAGCCGCCAAATCAACCTCAACTTCGTCCACGACCTCAACCTCGTGCAAGAATTCGAGCGCCAGGAAGGCGTCATGGTCATGACCAAAGACCAGCTACAGATCGACTTCGGCCTTTTCAAAAAAGGCACTGGAATCTATGGCACCCGCACTGTGTCCTATCGCAACTACGTCTTCAATACACCACGCGAATCAAAAATCTACGAAGGAACCGAGAACGTCATAGCAGCCAAAGACGCCTACAAAAAGGACGACACCTTCTGGAAACAAGCCCGTCATGACTCCCTGTCTCCGCAGGAAGAGGGCATCTACGAAATGATCGACACCCTCCAGAAGGCTCCAGCCTTCCGCACTGCCATGGACATCTTGTCCCTTGCCTTCACCGGCTACAAAGCCGTCGGCCCAGTGGACATCGGCCCTATCTTTTCCTTTTACAGCTTCAACGACGTAGAGGGCTTCCGCCTCAAGTTCGGCGGAGAAACAAACCTCAAATTCCACCCGAAAATCTCCCTGGGCGGTTTGGTGGCCTACGGGTTCAAAGACCAGGAATTCAAATATGGTGCTTCTTTGCTCTATTCCTTCCGCGACAACTTCAAGAGCAATCCCAAGCATTTCTTCCGCATGTTCTACCAGCACGAGGTCAACCTCGTCGGCCAGTACCTGCGCTTCACCAGCACCGACAACTTCTTCATCTCCTTCCAACGAGGAAGCACCTCGCGTATGACCCTCGTGGACCGATTCCAGCTGCAGTACTTCCTCGAACTGAACAACCACATGTCTTGGGATCTGCAGTTCAACAACATGCGGCAGGCACCCATCGGCACCTTCCGCTTCGACTTCTATGACCCCCAGACCAATGAGCTGTCCAGCCTTTCGGATGTGACCACCAGCGAGCTGAGCCTCCAGTTTCGTTATGCACCCAACGAGCAATACCTCCAAGGACGATCCTACCGCATTCCGATCTACAACCGATACCCCGTCTTCACACTCAAGCTGGCTGCTGGCTTCAAGGACTGGCTCGGCGGGGACTATGCCTACCAAAAAGCCTCCCTCAACATCTTCAAGCGCTTTTACCTCTCATTCCTCGGCACCATGCGCTTCGAATTCGAAGCGGGCCAAATTTGGGGTAAGGGCTTGCCCTACTTCCTGCTCCACCTGCCGCGAGCCAACCAATCCTATGCCTACCGCACCGGGGCCTTCAACCTCATGAATTACCAGGAATTCGCTGCCGACCAATACGCCATGATCAACATCGAACACTTTTTCAATGGCTTTTTCTTCAATAAAATACCCTTGTTGCGCAAGGCCAAACTGCGCGAAGTAATCACCTTCAAAGGCGTCCATGGCCGCCTCACCGACGCCAACAACCCCATCAAAAATCCCGAACTGATTCAGTTCCTCAAGGACTCCCAGGGTCGTACCATCACCCATGCTTTCAGCGACTTGCCCTACATGGAAGCAAGCGTGGGGGTAGGCAACATCTTCAAGTTTGGTCGCATCGATCTGGTGCGCCGATTGTCATACCTCGACCACGCCGATGTGCCGGAACTCTTTGGCGTCAAGGGCATGGGCATCCGGCTGAAAGTGTCCATGGAGTTCTGATTCAAGCCTGCTCCCCCAGGCCAACCCGGCCAAGCATCCTGAACTCTTTACCTTTGCCGGAATTTTGAAACCGCCGGTACGAGGCAATCAATCATGAGCGATAACCTGCTGAAGAAATACGGCCAACCGCTGGTATATGCCTTGATCCAGCCACTCATCGACCTGCTGGTGCGCTGTCGCGTCAAACCCAACACGATCACCACCCTCGGGCTGTTGGTTAATTGCGTAGCAGCAGGAATATTCATCTACGGTGCCGAAAAGGGCCTCAGAAACGACCATTCTTACATCGGATGGGGAGGAGCTGTCATCCTGCTCGCCGGCCTTTTCGACATGATCGACGGGCGTCTGGCCCGCGTCAGCAACAACTCTACTGCCTTTGGAGCACTTTACGATTCGGTGCTCGACCGCTACAGCGAGCTCATCATGTTCCTGGGCATCTGCTGGTATCTCGTAGCCCACAATTATTTCCTCAGCTCCCTGTTCGCTTTCATTGCCATGATCGGCTCCATCATGGTCAGCTACATCAGGGCCCGGGCGGAGAGCTTGGGCGTCAAGGCCGATGTGGGCATGATGCAACGCCCTGAGCGGGTCATCATCATCGGAGTCGCGGCCATCGGCTGCGGCATCTTCAGTGCCATAGTAGGTAGCGATGTCCGCATCGTCAAGCCCTGGTGGCCCATGCCGGTGTTCGAAACCATCTCGGTGTTCACCTGGCCCATCGTGGCGCTGGCCATACTCACCAACTTAACCGCCATCAGGCGTCTGCTCTTCAGCAAAAAGCAACTGGAAAGACAATGAACCACATCACCTTCTGCTGTTGCGTGGTCTTCGCCATGCAAGCTGCCCTCACGTTCGCTCAGGGATCTGCTCCATCTACCTTGCCCGATGGCCGACCCGCCCATTACGTGACCCCGCCAAAAACCAAAGAGCGCCTGTTTTTCCTGCAGCGCAACCTCAACCAGAACACCATCGTTTACGACGCCCGCCTCAACCCGGACGGTTCCTTCGCCGACGACCCCATCGACGTGTACTGGCTGCGCTATCAGTCCACCGGCGAACGCAAAGAACTCACCTGGCTGCAACGCACCTTCGCCTATGGCTACAGCGCCAAAAAAGACCGCAAAGACGGCACCTTTTGGATCACCCTCACCGCTTACAACGGTCGAAAAATTCACCTGCAAAAAGACAGAGAAGGCAACCCCATCGCCACGGTGACCATCGATGGCAAACATGCCAAACTCGAATACATCTGGGTGTTCGCCGACAACTCCAGCTCCTGGCCCAAGGTGCTGCACGTGGACCTTCACGGCCGCGACCTCCTCACAGGTAAACCACTCGTGGAACGCATCAAGAATTGAGTACCCCTGAATTTGGCGTGACGCGTGACTCGTGACGCGTGACTCGTGACGCGTGACTCGTGACTCGTGACACGTGACGCGTGACACGTGACGCGTGACGCGTGAGGCGGGGCGTGTGGGGGGATGAGCGTTTCTTCAAAACCAGTAACTGGCGATGGCGGGAGGGTACGACGAACCTCGGCCGAGGGACGGCGGAACTGGGAAACGACGTCCGTGGGCGAGGAAGGCACCCCAATTGTTTTCATCCTGTTGGCAATTTACCGGGAGCTCCCTCGCTCATTTCCTCCCCCTTCACCTGGCGCCAATAGCGGAAGAGCACCAGCCCCGCCACCAGGGCGATGGCGAATCCCAAAGCCCCCTTGCCCCATTGCCCGTACACCATGAACCCAATACCAAACAGGGAGGCGTACACCAGAAAACAACCCGCTACCATGCACGCCAGCTCGAGGGGCAATCGGCCGGTCACTACCTCCGACTCCCGGAGTTCTCCCTTGCGTATGGCTTCATCCAGCACCCGCCTCCACCCCGTGGCATGCGGCCTGATGAGTTTGTAAAACTTGAGCAGCGTGGCGTGATCCGTGGGTGGGGTGAGAAAGGTAGCCGTCAGCCACCCAATGGTGGTGATGGCCACGCCTGATACCAATTTGATGTGGGGAGCTACGTGCGGTATCCACTTTTCGAAGGCAAGCGCCACGAAGAAGCTGATCACCATGGCCGCAATCTCACTCCATGCATTGATCCGCCACCAGAACCAGCGCAAGATGAAAATCAAACCCGTGCCGGCACCAATCTGCAACAGGATGTTGAACGCCGACAAGGCACTCGTCAGCTGCAGCGCCAACAGGGCCGACAGCACCATCAGCACCACCGTCGAAATTCTGCCCACCAGTACCAACTCGCTGTCAGAAGCTTCCGGCCGGATGAAGCGCTTGTAACAGTCGTTTACTACGTAGCTCGAACCCCAGTTCAAATGGGTAGAAATGGTGGACATGTATGCCGCAATCAAGGATGCCACCACCAACCCCAGCAACCCGGAAGGTAAAAAAGTGAGCATGGCCGGATAGGCCAGGTCGTCGTTGATCACCTGGTCGGAAATGTGCGGAAACGCAGCCTTGAGGCTGGCATGGTCGGGAAAGACGACGATACTCGCCAGGGCCACCACGATCCAGGGCCAGGGTCGCAGGGCGTAGTGGGTGAAATTGAAAAACAAGGTGGCACCGATGGCATGCGTCTCGTTCTTGGCTGAAAGCATGCGCTGGGCGATATAACCACCTCCCCCTGGTTCTGCCCCCGGGTACCACACACTCCACCATTGTATGGCGAGTGGCAGGATGAAGAATGGCAACACCGCATTCATGTCGTTGAAATCGGGCAAGAAAGAGAGCTTCCCACTCACCTCGGGATGCGCCAACAGCGCTTCCATGCCCCCCACCTGCGGCAAATTGACGACCACCACCGCCGCACCCACCACGCCAATCATGGCAATGATGAACTGGAAGAAATCCGTCCAGATCACGCCCGTCAGCCCCCCCAGGGCCGAATACGCCACCGTCACCGCCGAGGCGAGCAGGATCGTCTGTCCAGGACTCAAATTCAGCAACACACCACCTATCTTGATGGCAGCCAGCGACACCGTAGCCATGATGACGGTGTTGAAAAATACCCCCAGGTACACCGCCCTGAAACCCCTCAAGAAAGCCGCCGCTTTCCCACTGTAGCGCAGCTCATAGAACTCCAAGTCGGTGCCGACACCGCTGCGACGCCACAACTTGGCATAGACGAACACCGTCAGCATGCCGGTCAGCAAGAATGCCCACCACTGCCAGTTGCCCGATACGCCGTTTTTGCGCACGATGTCCGTCACCAGGTTGGGTGTATCGGCGCTGAACGTGGTGGCAACCATCGAAAATCCCAACAGCCACCACGGCATGGTGCGCCCCGATAGGAAAAATTCCGAATAGCCCTTGCTGGCTTTGCGCGAGGCCAGTGCACCAATGACCAGCGAGAGTGCAAAAAACCCTATGATGAACCCCCAGTCCAAGTAGCTCAGATGCATGTCGTTGGTTTTTCACGATATGGATTTGAATCAAAGCCGGCCTTGCATGGTGCATCTGCATTGGTGGAGAGAAGTTGCAAAAAGAGGAGAGAGCACTTCTTTCCAAATCCCTCTTCACCTCTCCCCCCCCCTTCATGTCACAGGGGTCAGGCACCAAGCATGTATTTGTGGGGTGCTCGCTGCATTTGTGCCGCCAACGGCCAATATGCTTCGACACCGACAATTTGGGAGCTGTCCCTTTCGGACCATGACCTTGCGTCAATTGCCCCGCACAAGTTCACTCGACGATCAGCTCATCCACGAACAACCACGACTCGTGGCCCGCTCCCTGCGCCCCTTCCGGTATGATGCCGAAGCGAGACACGTACACCCGCAGATATCGGGTGCTGACCTCGGGCAAGGTCAGGCGCACTGGAACGAACTTTTCCGACCCGGCTTCCACGGGCATGCTCACCAAGTTTTTCCAACTCTGACCATCGTCGGAGGAAAAGAGGCTGATCATGCGCGGTGGATACACCCATTGGCCGGGGCCATTGAAAAAACGGGTGCGGAAACCCTTGAGAGGCACGACCGCCCCAAAGTCGATGAACGCCTCGAAATCCTTCCCTTCGAATCCCAACCACTCGGCGCCGCCGTAGCGCTCGTCGGGGCCAATGACACCATTGATGAGGCTGCCCGGGCCATTGCCACTATAGCGATCGGCTGGCGCATGGGTCAGGGTGATGGCCTTGCCGGCCGCCTTGTGCAACAGGAATTGCAGGGAAGTGCCCTTGCCAAGTGGTTGGTCGTTTCGAAAGCCTTGGACCTTCAACGTAAGTTCAGCCGTACCCGCAGGTACCTGTTTTTCCAGGATGAACGGCTGGTCGTAGCGCGGGCTTTGCGGTGAAGGCTCGGTGCCGTCGAGGGTGTAGTGCAGTTCGAGCCCCTGGATCTTTGGGCCCAGCTCGATGCGGATGCCTTTGCCATCGCCGGCGTATGCTGTGGCACGGGCATCGTAAATCTTCACGGCGACGTTGACGCCCAAGGCTTGCAGGCGCTCGAGATGGGTGGCGAGCCTGTTGAGGAAGTCGTCGTAGTCTTTCCGCTCGGCAGGCGTCCAGGCCACTTCGGCCAGGGCACAGGCGCGCGGGAAAGCCATGTACTCCACCTTTGCGGGAGTAGGCAGGTATTCGGTCCAGACGTTGCCCTGCACGCCGATGATGTACTTGGCCTCCTCTGCCGAGAGCTCTTCGGGGATGGGCTCGTAGCCATAGACCTTTTCCAGCGGCAAATAGCCCCCGATGGCCAGCGGTTCGTCGGGGTCGAGGCTCTGGTAGTAATCGAAATAGCAATAGTCGGTAGGAGTCATGATGACGTTGTGGTGCTGCCTGGCAGCCTCGATGCCGCCCTGGGTGCCCCGCCAGCTCATCACGGTGGCGTTGGGTGCCAGACCTCCTTCGAGTATCTCATCCCAGCCGATGATGTTCCGACCATGGGCATTGAGGAAGCGCTCGATGCGCTGGATGAACCAGCTTTGAAGTTCGTGCTCGTCTTTGAGGCCTTCGCGCTCGATGATGGCTTGGGCAGTGGGGTTGGTCTTCCATTGGGTTTTGGGGCATTCGTCGCCGCCAATGTGGATGAAAGGCGAGGGGAAGATGTCCATGACCTCGGTCAAGACGGTTTCGAGAAACTTGAAGGTTTCCTCATTTGGGCAATAGACGTCCTCGAAAATGCCCCAGCGCGTGGCCACTTCGATGGGTTTGCCAGTGCATCCCAATTCCGGATAAGCAGCGATGGCGGCCGTGGAGTGGCCGGGCATTTCTATTTCGGGAATCACCGTGATGAATCGCTCGTTGGCGTATCGCACGATTTCGCGGGCCTCCTCCTGGGTATAGTATCCACAGTAGCGCTTGCCATCATAGCGGTGAGGCTGGTCGTTGTAGTGCCCTACCAGCGTTTCCTTGCGACAAGCGGCCACCTCCTGCAGGCGCGGGTAAGCTTTTATTTCGATGCGCCAGCCCTGGTCCTCGGTCAGGTGCCAGTGGAAGCGGTTGAACTTGTGCAGGGCGAGCAAATCGATGTATCGCTTGATGAATTCCACCGGAAAAAAATGCCGCCCCACGTCGAGGTGCATGCCGCGATAGGTGAAGCGCGGGTAATCGACGATCTCGGCACAGGGCACCTCGAGCTTATCGACCTTTCCTTTCTCAGCCTCTACAGGCAAGAGCTGTCGCAAGGTCTGAACGGCGTAGAATGCGCCAGCTCCCGTGCGTGCGTGGATATGCACCTCGTAGGGGCTGATGAGCAAGCGGTAGCCCTCTTCGTGCTGAACCGCAGTATCCCGATGGAAGTGGATGGCATCGCGCTGGGTTTCCGTGCCCTGCCCGATTTCGGGTTGGGCGCCCAAGGCACGTGCGAGGATGCCCTGCAGGTGTGCAGCAGCTGTTTGGAAGGCTTCGTCGTCGGTGTGCAAGAGCAATTTCACATCCGCATCGATGGCGAAGCGGCCTTGCCGCTCCTGGAGCGATACGGGCCGGGGGATGAGGGGATAGCTGTTGCCGGTGCTCGAGGGGTTGATTTTCTGGCAACCTTGCATGAGCATGACCACCCCTATGGCGACGATTGCAGCGTGTTTCATGGCTTCAGTTGTTCATGTGCTCGAAAACGGGCAACAAGGTAAAACTTTGCCCGAAACACATGGGTGCACCACGCAGGCCATGTCACGGTTCAGCCGCCTACTTTTCCTATTTTCTCAGGGGTTGCCAGTCGAATTGCCAGCGGGCAAACGCTTCCATGGCCTCGTATTCAGCGAGGCCTAAGCGGCGATACATTTCTGCAGTGGCCTTGTTGCGTTCACGGGCGCGCTCCCAGAACTCGCGGTCGTCTTCGCCGGGGAAAGGAGGCCTGTCTTTCTGGCTTTGGTGCATGAGGATGGCCCGTTGCTTGCGTGCCACTTGGTCGGGGCTCATCGGCACGGCCATATCGATTTCGTGGATGGGGAATTCGTGCCAGGCGCCGCGATAGAGCCACAGCCAGCAGTCCTGCATCCAGGGATGGTGTTTGAGGCGGTCGAACGCGGTCAGGATGGCTTCCAGGCAGACGCGGTGGGTGCCGTGGGGATCTGCCAGGTCGCCGGCGGCAAACACCTGATGGGGTTTGATCTGCTCGATGAGGTCTGCCACGAGTTGGATGTCGGCATCACTGAGGTCTCCTTTTCTGGGCGAACCCGTTTCGTAAAACGGCATGTCGAGGAAGTGGATGTGGTCATCGGTGAGGCCGCAGTAGCGGGCGCCGGCACGCGCCTCACCCCGTCGAATGAGCGCCTTGATGGCCCTGACCTCGGGGATGTCGAGCTCGCCCTGCTTTTTGTGCTGGAGAAATTCGAGGACGCGAGCGTAATGTGCCGCCACTTCCTGGTCGAGGATGCCTTGAGCGGCCAAGTATTCTTGCAGGAACTCCAAATATCTGCGGGCATCGGAGTCGCGCACGGCGATGTTGCCACTGGTCTGGTAGGCTACGTGGACCTCATGTCCTTGATCGACCAGCCGCATGAAGGTCCCACCCATGGAGATGACGTCGTCATCGGGATGTGGGGAGAAGATGAGGCATCGCTTTTGGGCAGGTTCGGCGCGCTCGGGCCGGGTGGAATCGTCGGCGCCTGCTTTGCCCCCCGGCCAGCCTGTGATGGTGTGTTGGAGTCTGTTGAAGATTTTTATGTTGAGGTCATAAGCGCCGTTTTCCTCGAGCATGAGTTCGCTCAGGCCGTGTTCGTTGTAGTCTTCATTGGTGAGCTTGAGGATGGGTTTGCCCGTCTTTTGTGAGACCCACACCACGGCCTGGCAAGCCAGGTCTTCGGTCCAATTGACCATACCGCACAGCCAGGGTGCGGTGACGCGGGTGAGCTGTTCGGCGGCAGCCCTGTCGAGAATGACCCGCACGTTGGGATGTTTCTGCAAATAGGATGCGGGCACCTGGGGGGTGATGGGGCCTTCGACGGCCTCGCGTATGATGGCGGCCTTGTGCTGGCCCCAGGCCATCAGATAAATGGTGCGGGCTTTCATGATACTGGCGAGGCCCATGGTGATGGCCCGGGTAGGTACGTCGTCTTCGTTGAGGAAGTCTTTGATGGCATCGCGGCGGGTCAGGCTGTCGAGACGCACCATGCGGGTCAGGGAGTTTTCCCACGAGCCCGGTTCGTTGAAGCCGATATGGCCCGTGCGTCCAATGCCGAGGATTTGAATGTCGATGCCGCCGGCGAGGTCGATTTGTTTTTCATACCAGGCACAGTACTCGGCCACCTTCTCGAGGGGCACGGTGCCGTCGGGGATGTGGATGTTTTCGGGCTTGATGTCGATGTGGTCGAAAAGATGCTCATGCATGAAGCGCCAGTAGCTTTGAGGCGCTTCTTTCGGCATGGGGTAGTATTCGTCGAGGTTGAAGGTGATGACGTTTTGGAAGCTCAGGCCCTCGTTGCGGTGCATATTGACCAACTCCTGGTAGAGTTTGATGGGCGTGCTCCCTGTGGCCAAACCCAACACGATGTGTTCACCGTCCTGTTGTTTTTGTCGAATGGCCAGGGCGATGCTTTTGGCAACGTGAAGGCTGGCCGCCCGACTGTCATCCCAAATTTTGACGGGGAGCTTTTCAAAGGATTTGAACTGGAAGCGAATGGGACTTTCGGTGGAAGAAACAGCGCGTAACATGAAACAGAGATGAAGTGGATGAATCGTTGGAGGCGCATGGCGCTCGTGTTGTCCTTGACAGATGGTGGGCAAATCTAACGCCTTGTGTCAATTTTGAGATTTCGGCTGCCCACGATCACCTATTTTTGAAGGGCTCGAAGAGGCCCGAGGAAATTTGGCAGTACCCAGTGACGAACGGGCCCCTGAGGCGTTTTCACAGCTGAGACAAAACGACTACCTTCCTTTCCACCCGACACATTTTTTCATCCAAACCCGATTGTTATGAAACAGGCTTTCTCCATTCTCATGCTGCTGGCATTATGGCATACACCCCTACTGGCTCAAATCGAAACCGGCAATGTGCCGGTAGCCATGTCGGCAGGTGGAGGTCAGTATGCCACTCTCTATGCCAACTTGCTCCACAAGCGCAAACAATCCATCCATGCTACCCTCGGGTCGCCCTACCTGTTCGACGAATGGACCACGGGCACCGTGGACATCAACGGTGAAACCTACATCCTCGAACAAGCCCGCCTCGACCTGATGGAAAACGCCATAGAAGTCATGTTTGAAGGCGAACCCAAGTACATCGACGCCAGAAACTTCACCCGATTTACCCTGCTCGACAAGCCAAGTGGCAAAACCCTCTATTTCGTCAATGCCAACCTGTACAAACTGAAGGGGGAGCGCTTCCCGCCCGGCATCATGAAGGTGACACAGGTAGGCAAGTACAACATCCTCGTGCACCTCAAGGCACGGCTGGTGCACCCCAGCCAGGCCATGCTGATCAACGGAGTGGATCCACGTCCCAAGTACGTCAAAGAAAAATTCTTCTACCTCGAACACGAAGGAGTCGTTTACCCGCTCAGGAAGAAAAAGGATTTATACACCGCCCTGCGATCCAGGCAGGCCAAGGTCAAGCAATACCTCAAGGAAAACAAGGTAAACGTGCGCGACGAGCAAGACTTGATAGGACTTTTGATTTACGTCCAGCAATAGCATGCCCCCCGGTTGGGCGGAAAGGAAAATGCGCCGGAAGACTCTTTTCCTCCGGCGCATTTTCATTGGCCCTCGTCGAGGTGGAAATCTGATTTCCCGCCCGTTTTCTCAATCAAGCGAGTTTCCTGGATGACGATGTGATGTGAAAAAGCCTTGCACATGTCGTAGATGGTCAGAGCTGCCACGGAAGCCCCTGTGAGTGCTTCCATCTCCACCCCCGTTTTGGCATCGGTGGCGGCGGTACATTCCACCACGATCCGGCGCTGCTCATCGAGTGCTATGTCGATGTGAATGCTGTCGATGGGAAGGGGGTGGCATAAGGGGATGAGCTCGCTGGTTCGTTTGGCTGCCATCACCCCGGCAATGATGGCCGTTTGAAACACAGGCCCTTTTTTGGTGTGGATCTCATCGCCTTCGAAATGTGCCAGGATATCCTCATCGAGCAGCACGATGCTGCGAGCCTTGGCCACACGCCGGGTGATGGATTTGCCACCGACGTCCACCATGCGGGGATTTCCTTCGGAATCGATATGGGAAAATTTTTTGGCCATGGCTGTAGTAGTGCCCAGTGGGCATCTGGAGAAAACCGAAAGCAGAGTCGAGTGAGGGCCCGTCCTTCCTGGGCTCAAAACATCATGCCCGCCTTCAGGATGAGGTGGTTGGTAAATCCTTTGGACTTGTCGTCGGAAGAGTCTTTAGTCACATCCGTGAAAATGCGCTGGTAATTAACCCCAAAAACCAAAGAGGCATTTGGACTGATTTCGTATTCCCCTCCCATTCCGAAGCCCCATGACAAGGCTACGGATCCTACTTCCTTTTTGATGATGATCTTGTCTTCGTTGACCCCTGCCTGTGAAATGGCTCCACGAGCCTGCGAGCGAAATCCCAATGTCAACACCGGCATTTCAGCCCAATACCTCATATATCCAAAGGAATTGGTGCGGAACTTCAAACCGAAGGGAATTTCCACGTACTGTATGCTGTATTTGAGGTCTACGCCTGGCAGCAGGTTCTCGTCGGGGATGGTAGAAGGCAGGTTTGAGCGCGTCCAGATACGGCCACCGTCTTCGTGTTGCAAAGTGCCTCCGCTGTTGAAAGCGAATCCGATGCCGGTGACCACGGCATAATTTTCTCGAAAATAGTTTTCTGCTACCATGCCGAGCTTCAGGCCCAGGTTGGTACCGTTGCTGTTTATCCGATTGTTGTCGGTACCCATCCAGGAAAACATGGGACTTATCTGGAAACCGAGCCGCAGGTCATTGACTTGGGCATTTAGCCCTGCCATGCAGGCCATGCAAAACAATCCAAACACAACAAGTTTTTTCATCTACTTTAGTTTTGGGTGATCGAATCAAAATTCATCCCTTAGACCGGCGCGGGCCGGTGCGTCACCAAACTCCGGAAAACATGTCGAAAAATCAGCTCGGAATCGCTCCCAGGGCATTTTTTATGCTCGCAGCCGCATTGTTTCTCACGCAGGCATGCCAGTGTGGCAAAAGTAAAGAGATTCCCGACGTGAGCTCCATCCAAGCAGATGTGGAATTAAAGCGCTTCGAGCGCGATTTGTTCCATTGCGACACCACCCACATGGATAGCTGCCTCGCCCAGCTCCAACAGGCCTATCCCGAATTTTTCGACATTTATTTCAAACAAATATTGGGTGCCTATGACCCGCGCATGGCTCCCGAAGGACCCCAACGGTACATTGCCGGCTTCGTCAACGACCCGCGCGTGCGCAAATTGTACGACACCGTGCAGGTTGTTTTTCCCAATCTCGATTGGTTCGAAAAAGATCTCGAACAGAGCCTTCGCTTTTACCACTATTATTTCCCCGACCAGCCGCTGACCCAACACGTGGTAACCTTTATTTCAGAATACACCATTGCAGGCTTTCTCTATGGCAATAACGACATGGCCATCGGCCTCGATTTTTTCCTCGGACAACAATACCCCTATCTGCTTTACAACCCCGGCAATCCCAACTTTTCAAAATACCTGACCCGCACCTACAACAAGGACCACATGGTCATGCGCTGCATGAAACTTCTCGTCAAAGACCTACTCGGCGACCCGCCTGGCTCCCGCCTCATCGATTACATGATTCACACCGGAAAGGAACTCTACTTGCTCGAACACTTGCTCCCCTACTCCCCTGACACCGTCATATTCGAATTTTCGGAAAAACAGCTCCGGTGGTGTCGCGACAACGAGGCAGATATGTGGGCCTATTTCATCACCGAAGAACTGCTCAACTCGAGCGACTGGGGGAAATTCCGAAAATATGTGGAGTACAGCCCCAACTCCCCTGGCATGCCCGATGAAGCTCCCGGCCGAACGGGTTCTTACTTGGGCTATCGCATCGTGGAAAGCTACATGGATCGCCACCCCCAGACCACCCTGCAGGACCTCGTCAAGCTCACCGACACCCAAACCATTTTGGAAGGAGCCAAATTCAAACCCCGCAGACGGTGAGGCAAGTGAGAGCATGTAAAAGCCTGGACGGATTTCTGCAGCTATGGGGAATGGCGTTTGGCAGCTCAAAGCCTGTCAAGGCTTCAGCTGCAGCCCATCTGCCAGCGCGATTTCACCCTCCGCCTTACCTATAAGACGTGAGCGCCAACGAACCTTCCTCCCTGCGGTGTTCTCGCGGCTGCCGCTTTACCCGGCTGTAGAGGGAGTATTCGGGATTGAAGATGAACTCGAGCAACAGCTTTGTCCAGGACGAATGGGATTTGAGCGTGTCGTAATACTCCGGGGCAATTTTTCGCAGTTCGGGAAGGCGATGCCAGGGGATGGACGGAAAATCGTGGTGTTCGACGTGATAGCCGATGTTGAGGCCGATTTTATTGATGGGACCGTAATAGCTGTAGGTTTCTTGTTTGGGATCGAGGGTGTAGTGCTCCTGTATCCAGCGTGCGCCAAGCGGATGCAGCCCCAGGGCGAACAGCATCGACATGAACAGGTAGAACAGGGCATTCCAGCCGAAGAAATAGACCATGGCAAAGTCGAATGCAAAGACCGCGGCGATGTTGATGTACATCCAGGTGGTCCAGGTGTTCACCTTGTGGAGTCTGAAGGCGCGGTAAATTTGAAAGACGGGGAAAAGGGCCAGCCAAAGGGCTTTGAGCAGGGTATTGTTGCCCACCAGGCGGGCCTCCCATGGAGAAGGCAGGTCGGCGTCGAGTTCGTCGTCGCCCATGTAAGCGTGGTGCTTAAGGTGGAAAGTGGAAAAGGCGCTCGCACCCGGAACGGTATTGGGCAGGTCGGCCAAGATGAGGCAGAGCCGGTTGGCCAGGCGATTTTTGAAAATGAGGTTGTGTGTGGCCTCGTGGATGATGGCGTAGAGGGGATGGGTCAGGAAGGCCCCTATGCAATATGCCACGATGAGACTAAGCCACCAGTATTGTTCGAAACCCAAGCGCCCCAGCCAGGATGCAATGGCCACCTGTGCCGAGACCAAAAAGACGAGAATCAAAAACGTGTACGGATTGCGTCCAATCAGATTTTTGATTTGAGGGTATTTGCGCAATATTTCGGTGGCACGCTGCTGATGAGGCTGATTGGCCGTGGAGAAATAGAAATTGGTCTGTCCCATAGGGAGAGTTGTTGATTTATCGTCCGTTTTTAATGGCAAGAATTCTGTTCGAAGATAATTTGGTTTCAAAACCAGGCACAAAGATACAGGCTTGGGACGCTCCTCGTAACGCGCTGCCCCTGTGCGAAAGCGAATCAGTAATTGGGCCATCCGCCTCTGTCGGAAATTTTGGTGTGCATGCAGCGTGGTTACGCAGAGCAGGCAAGCCTGTATGACCTGAGAGCCAGGCTCATCTGACCGTTGGAAGCCACACCCGATCTGCCTCGCACTTCGAGCCTCCGAGGAGGGCCCGCCGATGAACAGAGAGCGGCCCCAATGCAGCCATGTGTGCGCCGTAGAGGACCAAACGATTATTACTGGCATGCCTTGCAGCCCCATCGACCCCCAGTACTCGAACGCACGGGAAAATTCCTTCCGTCAATCTCCCAACAACATGGCCACTTTGAGCAAGCTGACAGTATTGGTCACTTCGAGTTTTCGCTGGATGTTTTTTCGATGCGTATCGACGGTCAGTTTGCTAATGCCGAGTTGGTCAGCCATTTCACGGGAAGTATAGCCAAGGGTAAGCAGGCGGAGCACCTGTTTTTCCCGTGGTGTGAGTCGTTGCACTTTTTCGGAAAAATTGCTGAGCTCGGGTGGGATGCTTGGCAAAGCCCCTTGCGTGCGGGGAACATTTTCCAGGGAACGCCGCATTTCAAGGAGCAATTTGCGGTGAAAGGCCAGTTGCTCCTGGAGCGTGCGATTTTGCCGGCGAAGGTGAAGCAATTCGCTTTTGAGCTCATCAATAGTGGTGGGAGTGTTTGACATGACTCGTGGTTTGTACGACAGTGGATTTGAAAGGCTGGTCAATCAGTGCTTCACCAGTGTTCAAGGTCAATTGGAGATCTTCATTCAGTGGTTTTCATTTGATGTGAGGAAGAATTGTTTTTGTGTGAGCGAAAAATTTTCCACCCTGGATGAAACCTCCGAGGAAGAACAACGTATTTGCGAAGAACCGGTCAAATGCCTAACTTGCGGCACCTTGATCGAAGACCGGTTACATCGCCTTCCTTTTCCCTACCCCTTCAGGAAGGCCACCTGAAACCCTCCTCTTGACACCTTCCAAGGTGTCCGACGAACATATCCTTCCACACACGCAACTTAACCGGTTCATTCGGCATCGAGGCAGCGATGCGAAACACCCATGCACTATGGCTATTCGCAAACGTGAAAAAAACACAGATCCCATGAACAACACTTCTACACTCAAGGTATTCATTACCGACGATCACCCTGTGGTGATCAATGGCTTGAAAGCCTTTTTCCAAAACCATTCTTCCATCCGCATCGTGGGTGTTGCCAGGTCGGCCAGCGAGATGTTCGAACGCCTTGAGGCGGCCCGACCCAACGTGCTCCTGCTCGATCTCAATCTGCCGGGTACGGATTTCTACGACAACATCCACCAGTTGCGTCAGCGCTTCCCCTGGGTCAAAATCGTGATCTTCTCCGGCTACCAAAGCCAGGACCTGGTGCGATCCCTGCGGCAAGCTGGCATCGACGGATACCTCACCAAGGCCATCGAGCTCGACGAGCTCGCCAATGCCCTGCATAGGGTGATGGGCAATGAAGAGGTCATCATCGAGTCGCCGCTGGTCGCCAATGTAAAGGACGACTTCAGCAAGCGCCTCACGCTGAGCCGCCGCGAGCAGGAAATTCTTCGCCTCATCAGCCGCGGCCTGAGCAGCCAGCGGATCGGCAAAACGCTGTTCATCAGCAAGCACACGGTGGAGACCCATCGGAAGAACATGCTCCGCAAACTGGATTTCAACACGAGCACCGAACTCGTCAAGTTCGCCGTCCAGCATGGTTTGGTCTGAGGCCCCTGCTGGCTGGAGCCGCCCATGTTCAGCGCTTGCGCACGTAGGCGCTGATCTGGTGTTGTGACAATTGCCGCACGATGCCAAAGGCAGTGCTCTTGTCTTCTGCTACCGAAGCCCACACGGCATAGAGGCCGTTGCGGTCCTGTTTTACGATGACTGCATTGGGGAAATTCAGCGCTTTCAATTGCTGGACACGCCGTTGGGCATTGTCGAGGTTGGCAAAGGTGCCAGCAATGACGGCATAAGTACCGGCCGGTGCAGCAGCTTCGCTCAGCACACTCGGCAACACTTCGGACGTGGGCACTACTTCGGGTTCCAACCCGCCACCCTTTTCGGTTTCATCGCCAATTTCTCCACTCTCGGCAATGAGCGGTGGTTCCAGGGGGGCCTCCACGGGGCCAATTTCGAGGATCTTGATTTCAGTGCGGCGGTTGAACTGGTGCTCTGCTTCGCTACAAGCCACGCCGTCAGCACAGTGGTTGCGCAACTGGCTTTCACCATAGCCCTTCGGCACCAGCCTGGCAGGGTCGATGCCCTTGCTGACCAAGTACTGGAATACACTCTCCGAGCGCTTGCGCGACAGCTCGAGGTTGTAGGCCTTTGAGCCGCGTGAATCCGTGTGGCTCGCAAGCTCGACCTTCATGCCGGGAAAAGTCTTCATCATCGTCACCACTTCGTCGAGGTCGGGATAGGCGTCGGGGCGCAGCTTGTAATCGTCGAAGTTGAAATAGATGTTCGGTAGCACGATGGTCATGCCGGCATACAGGGGCTGAGCTCCCAAATAAAGCGGCAAGTCTATCGCATTACCCTTGGTACATTGGGTTTGACCTTCGGTAACGGCCACCGGTGTCGAAACGGATTCTCCTCTCGAGGCATATACGGTGTAAAGCTTGTTGCAAGGCAGGCAGTACTCGTAAAAGCCCTTGTCGTCGCTGTAAATCGTAATGGTTTCGCCTGTGGAAGCCTCGACGATTTTGATGGCGGCCCCTCCGATGGGGGTACGGCGATTGCCTGCAAACACCACCCCACTGACGGGGACGCAATTCACAGCAGGGCGCAGGCGCACTTCCATTTTGCTCAGATCCGTCTCGGGCCCCACCACGATGTACTCGGGCAGGTAGCCTTCTTTGGCAATTTTGACCACGTGGTTGCCGTATCCCAGGGGTACATCGGCCTTGCCCCTGTCATCGGTCGTGCCCTTGTTGCCAAGCCCCTCAGGATTGACGTCGAGGATGAAGCGCTGGGGATCATCGGGTGCAGGCACCAGCCTGACTACTCCTTCGTCGTCTACGACCACGGCCACTTCATCCATGTTGATGGCAGTGACGGTAGCTCCTGAAAGGGGTTGCCCCACTTCATCGCGCACGACGAGGTCTTCGAGCCCCCGGCCAGTAGCTGCAACGGGCTGCCGGCCTGTTTCGATGTAAAAACTGTAGATGTCGTCTTCTCCGAAACCGCCGTCGCGATTGGAGCTGAAGTAGCCGTTGCGGTTGTCCCTGTCCACGATGAATCCGAAGTCATCCTTGGGGGAGTTGAAAGGCACACCAAGGTTTACGGGAGCCGTCCACTCACCCAAGCGGCGGGTGGTGTAAAACAGGTCCAGCTTGCCATAGCCGCCGTGGCCGTCGGATGCGAAGTAAAGCGTCCCATCGGCGGCCAGATAGGGGAACACCTCATTGCCTTCGGAATTGACGGCGCCCCCGAGGTTGACCAGTTTGGTCCATTTGCCGTTTTCGGGCAGGACGGCATAGAGATCCATACCTCCATATCCACCGGGCATGTCGCTGGCGATGATCATCAGGTCGTTGTCGGCTGAAATGGTGGGATGCAGGAAATTGTAGTTGGGGTCGTTGAATGGCAATTTGGCCACGCTGTCCCATTGGATGCCGTTGAACTTGGCCTGGTAGATTTGGAGCTTTTTCTTGCCATCAGGCGCCACGTACTTTTCCTCGTTGCGGGTGAAGAAAATCGTTTCCGCCGTTCGGTCGAACGTGAGTGGCCCTTCATGGAGTCGGAAAATGAGCTCATTGGCGAAGGGGTAGGGCGTGCCGAGAAAACCTTCTGCATCGCGCTGGGAGCGGTAGATGCTGAAAATGTTTTTGTTGTCGAAGTTTTTGTCCTTGATGTTCTTGTGCACCGTTTCGAAGCGAGAGGTGATGAAAACGATGCCATCCTTGTAGAACACAGGGCTGAATTCCAGTTCGTCGCTGTTGACACGCCACTCGTTGGTCACGATGACTTTCTCCGTGGCCAAAGCGATTTGCCCGTACATCGGCAGCGCCGCCATGGCTGCCAGCGGGGTCAGTAAGTTGAGTAAATGTCTCATTTCACAAAGGCTTCAGGTTTGTTCAAAGGTGCATGCCCTGGGAAGATCCCCCAATGCGGGCATTCTCCCATGGGGAGCAGAACCTCAGCTGCCAGCTTCGGTTGCTGCGGTTCAGTCTTTCTTGAAAAAGCGCGGGTTTTCGAGGTCGGCACGTTCGTCGCGCAGGTCGTAGCGCAGCACGAATTCGAGGGAGCCGGACTCGTAGGACCGGATGTCGGAGAGTGTGATATCATAAGCCAAACCCGCACCAATTTTCTGATTGAACTGAAAATAAAACAGCAAGTCGATGCTTTCTCCCGACTTGTTGCCACCTACGCGATAGTTGATACCTGCCAACAGCCGTTCCAAATAGCGCATGCTGAAGCTGAGTTCGGCATCCAGCGGAGCACCTTCCACGTACTTAAACATCACGTTTGGCATGAGCTCCCATTGGTCGGATACCGGCAGGGCGGCGCCCATGTTCAGGTACCGGTGAGGGTAAGCCTGGGCCGTCTTTCTGGTCTGATCGTCAAAACCGATTTGATTGGGATATACCTGCGGAGAGGATGCGCCAAGATAAAACAAATCCTTGTAGGTGAGGTACATGCCGGCACCAGCGTTGGCGATGTACCTGCTGGCGTACGATTCCTCGTTGAGTGCAGGGTCGTTGTTGGTCACCGTAACCACATCGGGATCGTTGAAGTTGTAGCCCACGAATTCGAGGGTGCCTTGCAGGCCAAGCCGTAAACTCCAGTACTGGGTCAGGCGGATGTTGTAGGAATAGGCTGCCGACACCAAGTAGCTATACCCAAAACCAGCCTGGTGGCGTGATGCCGAGGCTCCCACACCTGCTTTGCTTTTGAATATCGGAGTCTGAAAGCTCACCACCTGGGTGACGGGGGCCCCTTCGAAACCGAGCCATTGGCTCCGATGCAAGGCCGTAAATGATCCGGCATCCCGGCTGCCCACATAGGCCGGGTTGTAGTATTGCTGGTTGAAGAAATAGTGAGAGAACTGAGGCTCCTGCTGGGCAAACAAAACGCAGCTCGTCGCCAGGAGCGCTATGAGGATAGAAATCTGCTTTTTCATGTTCCTGAGGATTTAGTTTGACCTTGCACCAAGCAAGGCAGTTTGTGGGATGCACACGCAAAGTGGGGACACACCCGGCCCCTCATCGGTGTATCATGACAAATCCTTTCTGTACGGGCGAATCCTTGTCGAGTTGGAAGATGTAGTAGTATGTTCCATCGGGCAGGTCGCTTCCGTTGTAGTGGCCTTTCCAGTCGTTCTTGTAGGGTTGCGCTTCGAAGACCTTGTCGCCCCACTCGTTGAAGACGATCAGGTGATTGTTGGGGTAATCTTCCAGCTCCAGGCAGGAGATTACGAAGGCGTCGTTGATCCCGTCTTCGTTTGGGGTGAACACGTTCACGATGACACAGGTGTCGGCTGGGTACCGCACTTCCAGGGTCACCAGTGCAAAATCGCACAGATCGGGGCACGCCTTGTCACACACCTCGTAGATGAACTGGTCGTTCTCGCGGAATTTGGCCCGGGGCGAATAGGTGAATTTCCCGTTGCCCTGATTGGCCAATCCGCCGTGCATGGGTGGTTGCAAGACATCGATGGTGACATTGCCCGACGTGTTGTCGTTGAGCAGCACGTCGATCACGGTTGGCGTGGCTACCTCGATGAAGAACCTGTCGTTTTGTGCCACTGGCTCGGTGGCCACTTGTACGAGCACCGCTGCAGAAGTAGTGCTACAGCCATCTTTTGTCACGGTTACGGTGTAATTTCCGTTCAGGGCCGGACTGGCATTTTGTATGATGGGCTCAGGCACGAGGGCCACGGTTTTGCCAGAAGGTCCTTTCCACTCATAGCTGGCCCCCGGGATGAGGGTTGCTCCCAGATGGATCACGCCTCCCAAGCAGGCTTTTTCAAGCAAAGAAGCAGTCACGGTTGGCAAGGCATTGGTGATGTTCAACGTCACCGAGCCGCTGGATGAACAACCCAGGGCATTGCTCACCACCACCGTGTAGGTGCCCGACTTGGAAGCGTTGGCATTGGTCAGCTGCAGGGAAGGGCCGTTGCCCAGGACTGTGCCGTTTTGATTGGTCCATTTCCAGGAAGCCGCATTGGCTACGTTGGAATGCAGCGTGATGGTGTTGTTCGCAGGCACGCATTGGGTTTGGCCATCCACAGTGATGTTCACCGCTGGCAGCATTTCCACCATGACGGTCACGGAAGCCACGGAAGTGGTACAGCCATTGACCACGGCAGCAAAAGTGTATTCTAGGGCCCCGGTGGCAGTAGGTGTGGTAGTGATCGTCTGCACCGAGGATGCAAATGGCGGCAGGTTGTTGCCAGTCCATAGGAACTGGGCGCCTGCCCCATAAGCGGGGGTAGCTGACAGGGTGAGCTGGGCCCCTGCACACAACTCAGTGGCCGAGGCAACCAGCGTAGGAGCAGGTGGTTGGTCGGTAATTTGGACGTTGATGGTGGCAGTGCTCACGCAGCCATTGCTGGTCGTGGCGGTGAGTTTGTAAATGTCGCTGTTGGCCGAGGTGACGTTGGAAATGACCGGGTTCTGATCGTTGGAGGTAAACAACGTATTGGTACCTTCCCACAGCCAGCTCGAAGCCTGGCCCGTTGCCATCAAAGTGATGGAGGTAGTACCATCCACGCATTTTGTTTGCCCATCCACCGCAAGGGTCAAGTTGGGTTTGGCCTGTACATTGACGAACCACTCGGCGGTGTCCGATGTGCAGCCATTCACCTCCACCACATAGTAATAATGGTAGTCGCCAGCAGCCGTGGGCTTGACCTGTACGGTGGAGTTGTTGATGGGGGTCAAGCCGCTTCCTGTCATTGGGCTGGCCGACCAGTGATATTTGACGTCGTTGCCTGCAAAAGGCTGGCCCGTCAAGACGATGCTCTGACCCACACATGCAGCCGACTCGGTACCGGTCAAGTAAGGTTTGGAAGGCTTGTCAGTGATCACCACGTTCACACTCGCTGTGGCACTGCACCCCACATCGGTGATGCCGGTGACGAAGTAGGTACCTGAGTTGGCAGCAGTGGCGTTGTTCACCACAGGGTTTTGCTGGAACACCAGCGAGCCGTTGGGGAATTCCCACACCCAATCGACCACGCCAGCAAATGCCGTGTCTTGGGCCATGAGCAACAGGTCAGAGGTACCCCCAAGGCACTGGAGGTCATTGGCCGTGGCTGTGATGGAAGGCACTGGTGCCACCGTCACCGTCGTCGTTGCTTGCAACTCACAACCCCAGGGGAAAGTCACCACCACTGTGTAGAGCCCGCCGCTATTCATGTCCACGGCTGGAAGAAACAGTTCAGGGTCATTGCCCACTGGTACGCCGAGCGGGTCCAGCCAGGTGTAACTGGCATCCGCATACTCGGTGGCAAACAAAAGGACGTCTTCTCCCTGGCACGCCACGGCAGGGAAGGCGTCGGCCGTCAGCGCATCGATGGGCTGTACGGTGATGGTAAAGCTGCACGTAGCAAGGTTGCCGTGGTTGTCGATGGCTACGAATGTCATCTGGGTGGTGCCCAATGGGAAAATGCTTCCCGTGGGGAGGCCTTCGGTTTGGGCCAAGGTGGCAATGCCGCAATCGTCGGTAGCGGTGACGGCGCCGAAATCCAATTGGGCACTTTCGCAATCGATGGGAGTTACTGCACCCATGAAGCCGCTCGGATCACTGAGGATTTGCCCCTCTGCATCGACCACCACACTGGCCGGGCAGTTGAATGCTGGCGGCGTGTTGTCGAGCACCGTCACCTCGAATGTTTTTACAGTGGCGTTGCCATTGATGTCCACAGCAATGAATTTCACTTCGGTGGTACCGATGGGGAAGAAGCTCCCCGGCACATGGGAAACCATGAAAGTATCGATGCCGCAGTTGTCGGTTGCCAATGGGATGGGCCAACTGTAGGACGCGCCACACAGCCCCGCAGGCGCCTGCAAAACCACGTTGCCTGGTATGGGAGCAATGGCGGGAGGCTCGTTGTCCTCTACGGTGATGGTAAACGAACAGGTATCGGTCAGGCCAGCAGCATCCGTGGCAATGTAGGTCACATTGTGAGACCCTACGCCCAAAGTGGCCGGCGGCGTCAAATTGCCCACGATGTTCACCACCTGGCAGTTGTCCATGGCAGTAGGCTCGGGCCAGCTCACCGTGGCCGTGCACTGCCCCGCATCGGTGCCCACCGTGCTGCTACCCACACACCCTTGGATGAGGGGAGGCTGCACGTCGATTACCGTTACGTTGAAAGTGCATTTCGATACGTTGCCAGATGCATCCACGGCTACGTACTCCACCGGCGTAACACCCACATTGAAGCTCGTACCCGGCCCTTGGCTGGGGGTAAAGGCGATGAGGTCGCAGTTGTCGGTGGCTACGGGCTCGATCCACTGAACCAACGCACTGCACTTGTTGAATTCACTGTTGGCGGTTATGTCTGCAGGGCAACCTTGGATGGCCGGCGGTTCGTCGTCCACTACCGTTACGTTGTAGGTGCAGATGGCCGTATGGCCCGCCGGATCTTCGATCTGCACACTGAGGGGCGAGGTGCCCACGCTCAGCAAAGTGCCCAATGCAGGAATGGTTTGGTAAGTGAATGAACAGTTGTCAGCGGCAGGGGGTAGCATGTCCACATCGAGCATGCGGCTGCACATGCCCTGGGAAACTCCCACTGTATCCGTAGTCGGGCAATTCAAGAAATAGGGCATCTGGGTGTCGGTCACGACCACTTGAAACTGACACGTAAGGGTATCCTGGTTGGTACTGACGGCAATGTAAGTGGCCACCGAGGTGCCTACCTGAAATGGCACACCCTCGATGGTATCCTGTCCGCTCAAATTGGTGGCACCGGTGATCTGGTAGAAAAGAAAAGCCAGGCTGTCGGCAGGTGAAATGGTCGGCTCCAGATCAGGAACGATCGCACTGCAGCTGTCAACGTCGTTGACGGTGGCAATATTCATGGGGCAAGTAATGCTCAGCCCCGCCTCCTTCACCGTCACGGTGAAGCTGCAGCTGTCGAGATTGCCAGAAGCATCCTGTACGTAATAGGTTACGGTCGTTTCTCCCACTGCGAACGACGTGCCCGAGGCATCGTCATCTCCACCGCCGGTGGTAGCGCCGGTGAGGATGAACCAGATGGAGTCCACACCACAATTGTCAGCCACATCCACCAGGCCGATGTCATTGACTACGGTGTCTGTGACTCCTATTGGCACGAACACCACCGTATCCGCCGGGCAAGCAAAAGTGGGAGCCATGTCGTCGGTGATGGTCAGGGTCGCGCTACATGTGTCGGTGTTGCCGGCTGCGTCGAAAACGGTCAACACCACCGTCCGCTCCCCGATGCTGTCGCAATCGAACGCCGAGGGCGCCACGTGCATGCTGTCGATGCCGCAATTGTCGGTGGAACCGCCATCGACCTGCGCAGCCGAAACCGATACCAAGCCCGCAGAATCGAGGCTGACGGTGATATCCTGACAAACGGCTGACGGCCTGATAGTGTCCTGTACGGTGACCGTGGCAGAACAGGTAGCGGTATTTCCACTCAAATCAGTCGCAGTTAAGATCACGGAGTTATCGCCAATGGCATTGCAGTCGAAGGTCGAAGGATCTGCATGGAGGCTATCGATGCCGCAGTTGTCGGAAGAGCCGTCGTCGATGTCGTTGGGGGTGATGGAAGCCATGCCAGTATCGTCGAGTTGCACGGTGATGTTTGCACAAAGAGCGGTGGGAGGAACAGCATCGACGACGGTAACCAAGGCCGTACAGCTGCTACTGTTTCCGGCTGCGTCGAAAACGGTCAACACCACCGTCCGCTCCCCGATGCTGTCGCAATCGAACGCCGAGGGCGCCACGTGCATGCTGTCGATGCCGCAATTGTCGGTGGAACCGCCATCGACGTCGTTGGGGGTGATAGTGGCCATCCCATTCGCATCCAGACCAACGGTTATATCCTGACAAACGGCGTTGGGATCTTCGGCATCCACCACCGTAACCTGAAAAGAGCAGGTGGCGGTATTGCCAGAAGCATCTGTGGCGGTGTAAGTCACAGTCACCGTGCCCACGGCAATGGGGCTGCCGGGGGTGTGCGTGCTGCTCAAAGTCAGGCCAGGGCAATTGTCGTCGGCGGTGGGTTCAGTCCATTTAACCGATGCGTTACACCCACCAGGGTCGTTGTTTTGGACGATATCAACCGGGCAGGCATCGAGGGTAGGAGGCTCGACGTCTTCAATGGTGATGGTAAATGAGCAAGTGCTGGTATTGCCAGAGGCATCGGTCGCCGTATAAGTGACGGTAGTGGTGCCTACTGGAAATTCGTCGCCGGGCATGGCATCCCCGTTGATAGAGACGCCCGGGCAATTGTCGTCGGCGGTGGGCTCCATCCAACTCACAGAGGCAGTGCAAATCCCAGGGTCATTGTCCTGGGTGATGTTGCCGGGGCAGTCGTTGATGGTGGGAGATTCGGTATCGAGCACCTCGACGTGGAAACTGCAGGATGCTGTATTCCCATGGAAATCAGTAGCCGTGTAAGTAACCATCGTGACTCCCACGCCGAAGACGTCACCCGGGTTATGCGTGCTGGCCAGGGTGACGGTAGAGCAATTGTCAGAAGCCGTTGGAGGCGTCCATGTGACAGCAGCCTCACACACTCCCGACGAATTATTCACGGTGATGGTATCAGTCGGACACCCAAGGAGGATGGGTGGCACGTCATCGATGATGGTGATGGTGCCTTCCTCGAAGACAATGTCACCATTTGGAATGATGCCCGACGAATTGGCCACCTCGATGGGGAAATTGTTGAGGTCTGAAAAATTGATGTCAGTGGTAAAAAAGTCGTTGGTGAGGATGGTAAAATGCAAGGTAAACAACAGGGTGTCGGTTAGGGTATCAGCAGGATTTGCATCGAACCAGGATGCGCGCAGTTCCCCGTTGGAAGCATTGTTGGCATTGAATAGGGCCACAGGAGGCAGGTTGCTCGTGACCGAATCGTATTGCAAGATGGTTTCATCCCAGACGATCCCGAACTGGAAGCTGGTCATGTTAAACAAGTTCTGATGTGTGACGGGCACAGAAACACTACCCTGGGGGCAGATTACCTGTACATCGCCAATGATCAAGGCCATGTCAGAAGGAGGGGGAGGGTTTTCCACGACAGTGACCATGAAGCTGCACGTTGTGGTATTTCCGGCGCCATCGGTAGCCGTGTACGTGACTGTGGTGGTCCCTACGGGAAAGGCATCCCCTGGGTTGTGCGTGCTGCTGAGCAAAACGCCGGGGCAATTGTCTGATGCCGAAGGAGGTACCCAGCTCACTGAAGCCGAGGAAATGCCATTTGGTACGTGCACGGTGGTATCAGCGGGGCAGCTGCTCAGCGCCGGAGGGGCATTGTCTTGCACATTGACTTGACCCGGATTGATGAGGATGTCTCCGTTGGGAATGACTCCACTGGGCTTCGCTATTTCCAGTTCGAAACTGGGAATGCTGTTGAAATCAACCATGGAGGAACTGCCATACGAACCATTGACCTGAAACTTGAGCTTGAAAAGTACCTTGCCGTTGAAAAATGTGTCGGCAGGAGGGGTGAAGTCAAACCATGAGAATTTAAGGATCCCGTACATGGCGGAATCTACATTGTATAGTGCGCTCGCGGGCATGCTATCGAACACACTGACGAATGTGAGTATGGATGGATCCCAGGTAACAGGGAATTGGGCACTGACGATACCGTTCCAGTTGTCGGCAGTGACGTCCATGGTGATTTCCACGCCGGAACACGTATTGATCTGTTGCCCGGAAATGGTAACCTGAGAAAAAACACTGGATTGGCTGAGCAGGACAGTTGCCAGAATGATGGGTAGAAGCTTTTTCATGTGTCAGGGTTGTAAAGCTTGTGGATGATCGTTCGGTTTTGGGCAGGTTCAACCCTTGCCATATCAGTTCATGGGATTGCTGACTGCCTCTATTATTGTTTCAATTTCAGTGCGTTTAGCTGGCACCGGTTGGCAATGCTAATCTTAGGCTGAGCACATCTTGACTTGCCCAAAAGGGCGCCTCGCAGGCAAATCCTGCCCCCTTCATATTCCCTGCGGAAAATGGTGCTTCGACCTCTTACGAAGCGAAAGGCGCAATGGTTCAGGGCGGCGCTTCAACCTCATGAGTCAAGTCGAACAACGTTGATCGCTAGCCAGTAGCGATAGGCGGCCTTTCGAAGGCCAACCTCATTGTGATAGTGGTCAAAAAAGCAATCTCGATCTGCCCAAGTAGAGCCATCCCCGAGCGGGCACCCGCCCTGTCCGTGTTGTCATCGAGGCGGGTGCCCGGGGATTTTCAGTATTTGGCAAACTTCATTTTGCCTCACTCGGAAACGATCATCTTGCGCACAGCACTGTGGGTGGAGGTTTCCAGTCGATAGAAGACCATCCCCTGTGCTGGCAGATCATCGCGATCGATGACCACCTGGTGATAACCAGCCGTGAAGTAGCCTTTGACTACCTTGATCACCTTGCCAGTGGCATCGGTCAAAGTCAGCACGGCATCGTCGGCTGTCGGAAGATGGAAGCCAATCATCGTACGTGTGGCAAACGGGTTGGGTTTGTTCTGGTAGAGTGCAAACTGGTCAGTTGCCTTTTCACCGGTTGCGGTGGGGAACTCGAAGGTCAATCCCACACCCATCAACTCGCTATCTCCGTTGACGGCCTCGATGACGATGTAATCTTCGCTGACGCTGAGCAAATCCTGAAGTGAAGGAGCATCCTCCATGGCGACGAAGTGGAGCGTGAAGATCTCGTAGCCATCAGGCAACTCCACAGGTGTGAGGTTGTACCAGTTGGTGGCCAGCAAGCCTTCGCTGCTGCGCAATGGGTTGAAGTTTGCTTCCGTAAGATTGGGCACATTGCCTGGCACGGCGTCCACGTACTGCAACACGCTGTTGTCCCACTTGACCGTCATCTGATAGGCGTTCATGTTGCGGAAATCTGCAGCCTTGAAAGTCACCCACACGTCTTGGCCAGCAGTCAGCCGCTGATCCTCGATGGCGAAGCGCAATTTTTCGGCCCGATCGTCCACATTACCTCCTCCATCGTAGTTGAGCGGGTTGGCGCTGCAGTTGACGTCGCCAATCTTCATACCGATGAAGTGGCCATCGGTGATGTCGGCCGTGACGTTGCTGTAGCTCAGGAATTCATTGCCCACGGGGAACGGATTGGCAGGCAGCGGTGGATTGGCAGGCACGAAGCGCCAGGAAGTGTTGCCTGGCAAGCTGGTGATGAAACCAATGCTGAGCTGATGGATCAACGATGCGTCGAATACGGTAATCTTGTTGTCGTGATTGGCATCACCGGCAATCATGGCATAAGGAGAAGGCAAGGACATGAATCCTCCTGCGTGTTGGTGAACCAGCAGCGCGTCGTTCACCGTCACCCCATTTTGCCAGTTGATGTTTTTGCTCGGGGTAATGGTCACGCTGGCATTTTGCGGAACGCTGAAGCTGTAGCTGCCATTTGCATTGACAGTACCAACCGCACTACCAGTCATGTTGACGGTTACTTGATTGATAGCCGAAGAACCACAGTTGGATTCGCGTTGAATGTTGCCACTGATGGTGTGCGTCACGCCGGTGTTGAGGACAGAGATGATACCGGCAAGGCCGAGTGTGGGCACCATGGCCGAGGAGGGGCCACCATTCACCAGCTGGCTCGATTGTTCGTTTTTGAGCTCCACGGGAGTGGAAGCTCCGGGCACACCATTGATCATCACCTTGAGATTGAAAATGACCGTGCCGTTAGGAAAGCTTTGGCCGATGGGCGTAGTGCTGTCAAACCAGGACACCGTGACTTTCGTGGGGCTATTGACTGTAGCCAGGAAGCCCGTCAATGCAGGGTGCACGTCTTGTACGCCTACCACTGTGGCCACAGAGGCATCTGTGATTTCCAGTTCAAACTGGAAGGAAGTGATGTCCGTGAAGTTTTGCACCGTCACGGGCACGAGGGCCATACCACCCTGCGGTCCCCCGGTATCACCGGCATCGAAAATGACACCGCCCAGCACCGTGACTACTGTGTTGCAGGAATTGGAATTGCCGGCAGCATCCATGACCGTCAAGGTCACAGGTACTTGCCCGATGTCATCCACGGTGAAGGTGCTTTGAGACAGGCTCATATTGGTGATTCCACAGTTGTCTGTACTGCCGTTGTTGACATTGGCAGGCGTCAGGGTCGCCATGCCGTTGTTGTCCAGCTGTACGGTGACCGTCGGATGACACACGGCCGTGGGCGCCTGCGCATCCAGCACCGTCAGTGAGAGCTCGTGTGAGGTGCTATTGCCACACTCATCGGCAGCCGTAAAGGTGATGGTGTAGGTGCCGGGAGCGTAGAAGCCTGAGGCATCGAAGGTGCCATTGCCCTTGCCATAATTCGCTAAGGCATCGTTCGTAATGAGCAGGTCTTCAAAGGCTGTACAACCATCACTGATTTCCTGAGAAAGATCCAGGTCGATGAATGGAGCGCAAACACCATTGGTGGCAAGCACGGTCATCGTGGCAGGTATGTCGATCACCGGTGCGGTCTCATCCTGGGTGCGGATAATCTGGAGTTGGTCGGCAGCGGCATTGCCGCAGTCATCAGAAAGGCTCCAGATACGGGCTACACAGTATTTGCGCGGGCAGCCGTCGACGGGGATAGGGCACAGGGAAGCGTCGATGAAGACGAAGTTCGTGATCGTTGTCGTTGCCGTACTTGCATCTCCATCGGCTTTTTGCCTGAAGCCAAACATCTGACCTGAACTTACCGGTACGAGGACCCGCCCAGGAGTCGTCAATACCACTTCAGTAGCACCAACGAAATAAGCAAATGCATCACCCGTATCTCCGGTCTTGGTCCAATCAAAAGCTACCCAGCCACTAGCGGGTAGGCTGTTGTATTTAAAGTCAGTATTCGTGGTGCCACTCAAATGGCTGACCAATTGAACAGAGGTTGGTGAATTGTCGATAACCTGCCCTGATCCTGAACTTGCCCATTGGCCAAAGGAGAAATCATACATCCCTCCTTCCGCATGGCTGGTAAAGTCCTTATAGGCGTGGTAGTCCTTGAAAGTGGCCTGCGGGTTGGGGTCACAGTTGTCCTGTTCATTGGTGACATCCCCCGTAAGCGCAGCCACTTGCTGGTCGGCAGAGGGGTTGGCCGCTGGTGTCACATAACAAATCTCGAGGCCCCAGGAGATGAGATTGCCGCCGTAAAGGTCTTCGATGTCTTCGATTCTCAATGTCCACGTTCCTTGGATGTTTTCCTGATAAAAGGAAGAGAGCAAATTTTTCGGCTTATAAAACATCTGATCGGTAGGGGGACAAGGGAAGGCAGGATAGGGCCCTACACCCTCGTCGTCAAAATTGATTTCTACATTGTCCTCATTAGAGCATTTATCATCGAAATCAACAACAAAGATTTCGGTACCGTTAGGCGACTTGAGAAAAATCCGTAGGTCACCAATGAATGTATGTTCAATATTGAGATTGACAATGTTCAGATCAAGTATCTTTCCTTGATTCGGAATTGTGATCGTGGAAATCACAGTAGGTGTTCCAACTGATGGAATGTTGACTGGTACATTGGTGCTCATGTACGTCGTACACACCTGATTGGCCACCACATAAGAATCCGGGCAGTTGAGGGTTGTGTCAGCCGGGGCTGTGAAGGTTGGAACGGTTGAATCTTTAATGTAGATGACCTGCGAACAGGTGGAAGTGTTGCCGTTGACATCTGTTGCTGTCCATACTCTCCAGATCGTATCAACACCGACACAGTGCGGATAAATGGTATGGGTGTCGCTCCAGGTGATAGTATCTACTCCACAATTGTCCGTCGCCATGGCAGGACCGGTATTAGCCGGTTGATCGCTTTGATCGCATTCGATAGTGACGTCAGCCGGGCAGGTGATGACCGGTTTTTCGGTATCCGTAACGGTAACCGTACTGTTACAGGTGGAAACGTTGTTGTTAATGTCTGTAACCGTAACCGAGACGAACACGCCTCCTGGATCATTCACATCATTACAGTCAAAGGTGTAGGGCATGTTTGGCATCAAGGTAGAATCCACCACATTGTCCCTGTTTGTATCCACACCCAGGGTAAAGCTGAACAGCCCGCAATTGTCGGTGCTGAGTGCTCCGATGGTGGCAGGACCTACATTCACCTGGCCGTTGGAGCCCAAAGCAACGGTTACATTCACGCAAATGGCCACGGGGGCGATTTTGTCAACGACAGTTACTGAAGCGGCGCACGAGCTTGAATTGCCACTTTGATCCTCCACTGTGAGCGTGACACTGTGAGGGTTCGAAGCGATACTGGTACAGTTGAAAGTGTTGGGCATCACCGTTTTGTTGACGATGCTGCAGTTGTCAGAGCTACCATTATCGATGCTGTCAGGAACGATGGTCACATTGCCGGTGGCATCCAGCTGTGCAGTGTAATCTTTGCAAAGAGCAGTTGGGTTGGTGTTGTCCTGTACCGTCACGGTGGTCATCACCACGGAAGCGTTGCCTGTAGTACCATCGCCTTGGTCCATTATCCTGAGCCAGACATTGTGCGGATTGCCGTCGAGATCATTGCATGTAAACGTAACGCCAACTGTACTGAAGCCTGAGTTTGCAGAAGTCCTTGAAATCTCATATTTCACGATGCCACAGTCGTCAGAGCTGCTATTGTCGATATTGGCAGGCGTGACGAGCACCTGGCCATTGGAGCCAAGCACGGCAGTGAATGGAACAGCCATTGCCACTGGCGGAGTCGTATCTCTGACCGTAACTGTGGATTGACAGATGTTGGAATTCCCATAGGCATCGGTAACCTGGATCTCCACCGTATTGGCACCTACTTCCATACAACCAAATGTGAGTGGTCCAGGCCCGAAAGCCCCAGTGGTACCTTTGCGTATTTGCAAGTTTAGCGAGGCAGAGGGGGTGCAGTTGTCATAGCTGCCATCATCGATGTCCGAGACGCCCACGTTCACAGTGGGAGGTGTGCCAGAAAGGTCAACGGTTATGTCTTTACAAAGGGCCACGGGAGGTTCAACATCCTGCACCATGATTAGTGTGGAGCAGGTATCCCGGTTGTCCTTGCCATCGATTACCTCGAGCAATACAGTGTGTGGCCCAGGGATATCCATACAATCGAATTTGATGGAATCCTGGAAGAAACCGGGTCCATCCGGCTGACCGTTCATGTCGGCGTCAAAGGCTATTTTCCTGTTCGTGATTCCGCAGTTGTCCATACTGGCACTATCGATCTCGATGGGCTTTACCCAGTACATGCCCATGCTGTTGAGGCTGATGGTGCGGTTATAGTAGCATTTTGCCACCGGGTTCTGCTGGTCTTCCACCACCAGGTTGATGGTATAGCTGGCCGTGTTTCCGTGAATATCGTGGGCGGTGAAAGTGATGTCGTAATCACCTATGGGATATACACCGCTGGGGTCGCCGTTGTTGGCAGCGGGGACAGGGGGTGGTCCGCCGGAGTTGGTGACGATCGAAAATGAAAGACCATTTACGTAATTCGTGTTGTTCAGACCACAGTTGTCAGTTGCCGTAGTTCCAGATAAGTTCACGAACTGGCTACAACCCGGCGAAGGCGATACGATCAGCGAAGAGATTTGATTGGTGAAGGTGGGCGCTTCCGTATCGTTGACGGTTACTGTGAACGAGCAGCTGGAAGTATTGCCATGAGCATCAGTCGCAGTATAAATGAGGGTAGTTGTCCCAACCGGAAAGTTGGAACCATTACCAAGACCAGCTGTAGGTGAACTGGTCAAAGTAGAACTTACACCCGGACAATTATCACTTATGGTCGGGTTAGTCCAGTTGACTACGCGCTGACACTGCCCACTCGCATTGTTGAGGGTAATGTTGGTGGGACAATTTTGAATGGTGGGGTTCTGGGTATCCTGGATGATGACGGTCGTCGTTCCGGTAATGGTGTCGTTGTTTCCAGCAGAAACCAGGTAAATGACCTGCCAGTTGATGGTGGTCGTGCCGACGTTGTAGATGCCGTTGGCGGAATTGGTTCCACTGCCCGTTGTAGCACCGGTGCGGGTCCAGTTGACGGTGAATGATGACATACAGTTGTCAGACACCAGTGCCGTCAATGAGTCCACTTGGCTTGAGCAGGCGTTGTTGTCAGCCGGCTGGGTTACGTTGGCGGGGAAAGTGGCTACCGGAGGAACGAAGTCAACGATATTGACTACGAATGGTGCCGAAGAAGGTGTAGCGCAAGAGTTGCCCGGCACCTCGAGGGTCACAAAAACATTGACAGAAATGCCAACCTGCGCACAATTGTAGGTGGTGTTTGGAAAAGGATCGGAAGCACTTGCATCTTTCCAGAGCTTGATGATGCCGCCGTTGGCAGGTAAACATGCAGAATTGGGACTGCTCACATAGGGGACGAACAGGGTGGGATTGATTTCAGCTGTGCCATTGGCACCCAACGAAAGGTTGATATTGGCTCCTTGCGGCTGACTGATCGGGCAGCAAATCTGCGCTTGGCAATGCGCATTCAAAAACAGGTAAGCAACCCAAATCAAAGCGGCGTGTAATGCCACGGTTCTGGTCAGGGATTTTTTGCTGGTTGGATGTGCTTGCCAGGGCGTGTTGATGTGTACCATAGTTGCAGGCTTGAATAGGTTAAGAATTCAATTAGTAAGCGGGATTTTCCAAGTTTAGCGGGGAAAGCCAGGTAGGGCGTCTTACCAAGACAGACCACACGGGCAGATCCTAAATCGACCACCGGAATAGAAAATTCCTGTGCAGTGGTCTGAGAACCTATCCGACGTGTTGTGAGTGAGATGTCCCGTAAGTCGTTGGCGTCGAAGACTGACGGATGCTTGATTGGAGGGAGTCCCTTGTCGTATTGGAAAGTTTTGAACTGGGAACTGAAGGTAGCGAGGGGACTGCTAATCGGTTTCGGGTAACATGTGGGTTCATGTTCAACGGGATTGGGATCGGTGGAAGGGCTTTTGGGTTCGCCCTTCCGCAATCGGTTTGGGTTTTGGTCCACCTTTACGTGAGAAGGTGGTAAATGTTCGGCGTTGGCAAAGGTAATTGAGCCATTCACCAGTCTCATCCCTACATTTAGGTATTTTTTGCATGCAGGCATTTTGTGAATTCGGCTGCTGAGGGACAACGACCTGCCAGAAGGTGTATGTGCGCACCTTGTCTGGCGCATTTGTGCCGATGCTTGGTATTTTGCCTTACCTTGGGCCATGGAAAACAGCGCCAAGTATGGATTTTGGAGGACCAGAGCAAGAACTACGATACAAGCACTACATCATTTCCTTGCTGGTCAGGCAAGCCAGCGTGGACGGACGAATGGCCCAGGAGGAAGTGCATTTCATTTTGCATGTGGCTAAAAAACTGGATCTACCACTCGAAGCAATCGAGCCCATCCTCAAAAAACCGCTTCGATTCCACATGGAACCACCGGCCGATGAGCATTTGCGCATGCAAGCCCTGTACTACTTGTTGTTCATGATGCGGGCCGATGGCGATATCTCGCCCGAGGAGGAAATGATGTGTTACAAGGTCGGGTTCCAATTGGGCTTCCGGATGGAAATGATACACAACCTCGTCAGCCTCATGCGGCAATTTCTGCGTCAGAAGCTCCCGCCCGATGCCATGCTACAGGCCATCAAGCCTTACTTGAACTAAACCCGGCGCACAGAGACAAACAGGCCTTGCACGGTGCGTGCAAGGCCTGTGGCGTTTGGCTCATCTGCGCGTTTTACTGCGGCCGTGCCCGGGGATCCACCTCGCAGACAGGCCGTGCGAAAAGAAGACTCCACGGGTCTCAGAGTTCCTTTCTCAAGCGTGCCACGGGGATGTTGAGTTGCTCGCGGTACTTGGCCACGGTGCGCCGGGCAATGTTGTAGCCTTTTTTCTGGAGCAGGTTTTTGAGCTTTTCGTCAGAGTAAGGCTTGCGCTTGTTTTCGCTGTTGATGATTTCGGTGAGGATTTTTTTCACCTCCAGGGTGCTGACCTCTTCGCCGTCGGCCGTCTGGAGGCTTTCCGAGAAGAAGTCTTTGAGGCGTTTGGTGCCGAACTCAGTTTGGACGTACTTGCTGTTGGCTACCCGCGACACGGTCGAGATGTCGAGGCCGGTGATGTCGGCGATGTCTTTGAGGATCATGGGGCGCAGGCGCTTTTGGTCGCCGGTGAGGAAGTAGTCGTATTGGTAGTTCATGATGGCATACATGGTGTTGTACATGGTTTGCTGGCGCTGGCGTATGGCATCGATGAACCACTTGGCGCTGTCGATCTTTTGCTTGATGAACATGACGGCCTCTTTTTCCTTCTTGGTGGGTCGGCGACCTTTGACCATTTCCTTGAAAGCCTTGAGCATTTCGCGGTAGTGGTTGTTGATGTGCAGGTCGGGGGCATTTTTGGAGTTGAGGGTCAGCTCGAGCTCGCCGTCTCGGTTGACGATGATGAAATCGGGGACGATGTAATGGGGGTTGCGCGTCGAGCTGACGTACCCACTGGCAGGTTTGGGGTTGAGTTTGAGGATTTCGTCGATGGCTTCCTTGAGTCGTTCTTCGCTGATACCGAGTTGGCGTTGCAGGCGCTGGTAATGCTTTTTGGTAAACTCGTCGAAATGGTCCTTGATGAGGCGGTGGCTGATGGAAAGCAGTTCTTTTTCCTCAGGGGTGATGCCTTCGCGAGCCATTTTTTGCTCGAGTTGAATGAGCAAGCACTCCTGGAGGTTGCGGGCGCCGGTACCTGGTGGATCGAAGCGCTGGATTTTCGAAAGCCATTGCTCTATCTCCTCTTTGGTGGCGGTAATACCTTGAGAAAAGAGCAAGTCGTCGATGATGGCTTCGGGGTCGCGGCGCAGGTAGCCATCGTCATCGATGCTTCCAATGATTTGCTTGGCGATGGCCCTCTCGCGATCGTCCTTGAAGTCGAGCAGGCCCAGTTGCTGTTCGAGGTATTCGTGGTAGGTGTTTTCGACGGGGATGGGGATAGATTTGCCCTCTTCCTCGGGCTGATAGGGATCGCCTTTGGTTTTGTAGGAGGCTTCGTCGTCTTCGATGTATTCGTTGAGGTATTCGTCGAGCGAGACTTCCTCCTCGGGAGGCAGCTCTTCGTTCTGCAGATCGTCGATGTCGAGCTCCTCCGTAGTGGCTTCCTCGTTGTCGTTGGCTTCTGGCTCGTCAGAAGCGTCGTCGGAACGGATGAGTTCTACGGGCTCGTCGTCTTCGGAATCCCCTTCTTCGAGTGCGGGGTTGGCCTCCAATTCCTCCTTGATTCGTTGGTCGAGCATCGCTGTCGGGATTTGCAGCAGCTTCATGAGCTGGATCTGCTGCGGGGACAGCTTCTGTTGTAACTTCTGGGTAAGTTGTTGCTTCAGCATTGTGTTGGATACGTGATTTGGTGTTCTCAGAAAGTGCTCGTCCAGCGTGTTTGTGGGGGGAGGTAACCGTGGCAGCCAAAAATAAGACCTTCCACGTGGATCGAAGGAAGGTCACTTTGCGAAAGGGCGTGACAAAGTTACCCGAATTTCAATTGAGTAAAAATTTCATGGGTGCATTGATACGAGAGAAGCACCTCTCGGGTTCAACTCCCGCGGGGGATTTTTTTTGCCCATGAGTCAATGTACGACCTTGCCAGGTATCACAAGCTGGGGCCCTCGTAGTGCTAGGGTTTAAGGTGCCCATTTGATGGGAAGGGTCAAATGGAGGGCTCGACAAACTTTCTACATTTGTGCCGCCACAGGAAGCGGCCCTGCCGCTTTTCGTGACAAAACTATGCCAAGCCGAAGGCCTCATGGTTCGACACGTACAAATCCATCTGCCACCCTACCCGAAAGGGTTTCACCTCATCACGGATGTAGTGCTCGAGCAGCTTGGGCCTTTGCCCGAAAATGGACTGCTCCACCTGTTCATCCGACACACCAGCGCCGGGCTGACCATCAATGAAAACGCCGACCCCGACGTGCGGCACGATTTTGCACTATACTTCAACCGGCTGGCACCCGAGCACCTGCCCGGCATGCGCCATACCATCGAAGGCCCCGACGACATGCCGGCACACATCCTCTCCACCCTGAGTGGAGCCGCCTTGAGCATACCCATCGTCTCTGGCAGGTTGGCGTTGGGAACCTGGCAAGGCATCTACCTGTGCGAGTTTCGAAACCGTGGGGGCAGCCGCAAATTGATCGCTACCCTCATCGGCTGAACGGGTGCTCGACCACGGGCGCCCGATCTGGTGCGTAACAACCTGAAAGCCCTGCTCTATGGATTTGCTATGGGATGGGATACAATACGGTCTAATCCTCAGCCTGCTGGTGGGGCCCATCTTGTTTACCCTGGTACAAACGAGCATCGAGGAAGGCTTCCGGGCTGGCTGGATGGTAGGGCTGGGCATTTGGTCGAGCGACGTATTTTATATCCTCATTTCCTACTTCGGCGTCTCATTGGTAGCCCGGATGATGAACTGGGATGGCTTCCAGATAACCTTGTGCATCGTGGGCGGGGTAGTGTTGATCCTTTTTGGGGTGGGCACCCTGCTCACCAACCCGCCAGCCATCGAAGATTTCGAAACCAAGGCAGTGCGCTACAATTCGTATCTACACCTGTGGTTGCGGGGCTTTGTGATCAACATGGCCAATCCCTTTACCTTTTTCTTCTGGATCGCCGTATCGAGCATGCTCTTCACCAAGCAGAACCTCAGCATGCACGAGGCCAAATGGTTCTATACGGGGCTGGTGGGAACACTCGTAGCCACGGACACCATCAAGGTGGCATTGGCCAAATTCATACGTCGGTATTTGCGACCGCAATTCATCGTATGGCCTCGGCGAGTGGCAGGGGTGGTACTCATCGTCTTTGGCGTGGTGCTCCTGTTCCGCTCGGCTTATTTCATGTAGCTTGCTGCCCGGCTCGCAGCATACACCTTCCAGAAGAAGATCGCTCTCCGCTGTAGCTTTGCCGCCCCGCCGAGCCTTTCCACCCAAGTTTTTTTGAAAAATATTTTACAGAAAATGCCCTCGAAAATCGAAGTCATCAACCGCCGCGCCCAGCACGACTACCATTTCCTCAGCACCCACGAGGCGGGAATCGTGCTCACTGGCCCGGAAGTGAAGAGCGTCAGGCAAGGCCACGTCTCGCTGACCGATGCCTATTGCTATTTCGACAAGGGAGAATTGTACGTGCGCAACATGTACATCAAGCCCTATGAGCAAGCAACTTTCAACGTGGCCGAAGAACGCCGCCCCCGCAAGCTCCTGCTGCACCGGTCGGAGCTGCGCAAGCTGGAACGCCGCGTCAAGGAAAAGGGCCTTACCATCGTGCCCTACCGACTCTATTTTTCAGACAGAAACATCATCAAGTTGGAAATCGCTCTCGCCCAAGGAAAACGCTCCTACGACAAGCGCGAAACCATCCGCCAAAAAGACTTGCGACGCGACCTGGAGCGCATGAAAAAAATAAAGCTTTGAAAATGGCACCTTGGAGCCACTGGCTGACACCCCTAAAACAGATCACCCACGCCGACCCGACCTGCCTTGAACTTTTTTTCCAAAAATCAATTTTCTTGGCGCCTCGGCCATAGCCGACAGGCTATGTCTTCGAATAGCGAAATCGGATGATGGAGCAATGATCCTTTCAACTCACCAACGCAGCAAAAACCACGCATCATGGAAAAAGTGACACTCACGATTTTCAACAACGGCCCGATCAACGTCAAAGGCGATTTTGAAATCCTCGACCAAAACGGCAACCCCTACGACCTCGGCGGTCGCAACGTCGTTTCCTTGTGTCGCTGTGGTCATTCTGCCAACAAACCATTCTGCGACGGTTCCCATAAAAAAGTGGGATTCACCCACGAAGCCACGGCCTTTGCCCTGCCACCCAAGAAAGCCTGAGTCAACGTTTGCGTCGGGCTATTTCGGCGGCGATTTCGACGGCCTCTTCAGGAGTGTTGGCATTGCGCAACACCGCCGGGTCGGCAGCGTCGACGAGGTGCACCCGTGAATTGATCAGCACCTTGCGGGGGCAGCTGTACCCTTGGGCCATGAACTCCAACAACAACGGATAAGCCCGGGGCTCCCACAATGCCACCAATGGTTCGGGCCAGCCATCGTGGGGGCTGCGGAAAGCAGTGGCCACTGCAGAGGGGTTTCGCTGCTGCAGCAAGAACTCCAGTGTTTCCACATCGAGAAGGGGCAGGTCACAAGCCACCACCAACCAGGCCGTGTCGGGCTCCTGTCGAAAAGCCGACAGGATGGCTCCCAGCGGCCCCAGGTTCAAAAACGCATCCACCACCAACGGATACTCTAACATCAACATCGCGCCCTGCTCGGGTCGGCACGACATGTACACCTCGCCACACACTTGCTGCAATTGCCGGTACACGTAATCGCGCTGGGGCATGCCGTGGTATTCCAGCAGGCTTTTGTCCTGCTTCATGCGTCGGCTGCGGCCTCCGGCCAAGACAAGTCCTTTCACTGGCGGCACAGCCGCCTTCAGTTTTTCTTCAAAAAATGAAACCAGCTTCGGCTGCGCATCCAGCGCCCAAACTGGTACGTCTGCAGCGAGGCAGGGCTTCAAAAACGGGGGCACCTCTGACACCCCCTCGGCCAGAAGCACCGCATCGACGTTCGTCAAGCGGTCCAGCTTGCGCTGGAGGGATTCCAGTTTGGCGGGATGGACGATGACCACCTGTCGCTTGGCTGTGAAGTGATTGCCATTGACGAACACCACATCGACGTCGTTGCATTGCATGCGCCAGTGGTAGGTGTTGAAGTCCGATCGCCTGTCGAAGCGGTGAAAACCAATCTTGTCGGTGTATGCGAGTGTGAGCCCTTCGGGCAAGCGTGCCGCTTTTTCGGATTCTCCGCTCCCGTGGTCTGCGTCGGCATACGCACAGTTCCAACGCTGGCCCAACTGGCGGCTTAGTTCCACGACGAGGCTGCGGATGACCCCGCAGGGTGCGCCCAGCAAAGCCCATTCATTGCGATGAAAAGTGCCGTAGGCAGGGCGTGCCAGGTGCTCGTGTTTCTGGTGTTTTTTCTCGGTTTCCATTTTTCTGGATTTTCATGCAAGACCTCGTAGTGCCCCCCTTAATACACCACTTTGTCTTCCATCTTGACCCACTCTTCGAAGACGGGCAGGGCCTCCTCGCGCAAGAGTTGCAGGGCGGGAATCTTCCGTTGGTCCAGCGGCAGGTTCAGTTCCTGGTAAATGAACTCGTCGTCGAATTCGATGGAGGCTGCGTCGTGGCGGGTGCAGGCGTAATAGACCTTTTGCGGTCGGGCCCAGTAGATGGCGCCCAGGCACATGGGGCAAGGCTCGCAAGAGGTGTAGATGATGCAGCCATCGAGCTGAAAGGAGCCGAGGTGTTGGCAGGCCTGCCTGATGGCAACTATTTCGGCGTGGGCAGTGGGGTCGTTGGTAGAAGCGACGCGGTTGTTGCCGCGGCCGATGATTTGGCCATTGCGGACTACGACGGCACCAAATGGACCTCCTATTCGACTACGCATGCCTTCGCGAGCCAGCCGGATGGCCTCGCGCATGAAGAAAGCGTGATCGTCGGGGTGGCTGTGATGCATGGTTGGCGGTATTCTGTACGAAAGGGTGAAGCCCAGTTGGTGCCGTGCCAAGTGGCAAAGGCTGGAGGGATCCACCGGGGCGGCGACGAAATTAGGCCATTCGGGGCAATGCGCTATCTTTAGCGCTCGCTTCCCCTGCGTTTAGAGCCACATCAAAACATTGCGAATGGAGCAACCCTTCTTCACCAACGATGCCGTGGTGTTCGGCTTGCTGTCCTTGGTGCTGGGACTGATTTTCTACACCTCCAAGCTGAAGGCTTTCGAAAAATTCTACACCTATGTGCCAGCCCTGCTGTTGTGCTATTTCATTCCGGCCTTGCTGCATTGGCCCTTGGGGCTCATTGCGCCAGAATGGTTCGACACAGGTCTGTTGGACTACCTCAGCGCCAAGGGCCTGACACCGCCAGAGCACCTCACCTTCAACGAGATGAAGGCCTGGCTCGACGCCCACGGCATCACCCGCAGTGAATACGGCAAGTTCATCGAGGAAAGCCACCTGTATTTCGTAGCCTCTCGTTATCTCCTTCCGGCCAGTTTGCTTTTGCTGTGCCTGGGCATCGACCTCAAGGGGATCATGCGCCTGGGCCCCAAGGCAGTCACCATGTTTTTTGCAGGCACGGCAGGTGTGATTCTCGGTGGGCCCTTGGCACTTTTCATCGTTTACAACTTCTTTCCTGAGGGCCTCATCCCGGCCGGTCGCGAGGAGGTGTGGCGGGGGCTGAGCACCATTGCCGGCAGCTGGATCGGCGGTGGTGGCAACCAGGCTGCCATGAAGGAAATTTTCAAGGTCAACGACACCTTGTTCGGCACCATGGTCGTCGTGGATGTCGTAGTAGCCAACATCTGGATGGGGTTCCTGCTGTACGGCGCCAGCATTTCGGCTCGCGTCGACCGCTGGCTGAAGGCCGACAGCAGCGTCATCGACGAGGTTGAAAAGCGCATTGCCGACTACCGGGCCAGCATCGAAAAAGTGCCACAAACCCGCGACATGTTCATGCTGCTGGCAGTAGCCTTTGGCGGGGTGGCGCTCAGCCATGCCTTCGCCGATTTCATCGTGCCTTTTTTGTCAAAATATGAACAAGGGTTGAAGGCGGCCCGCCTCGACTCGCTCATCTCAGGATTTTTCTGGATCGTGGTTGTTTCGACGACCGTCGGCCTGGTGCTCAGCTTTACCCGAGCCCGCCAGCTGGAGGGGGTAGGCGCCTCGCGCTGGGGAAGTGTGTTCATCTATATCCTCGTCACCACCATCGGGATGCACATGAATGTACGGGAAGTGTTCGACAACATCGGGCTTTTTGCCGTTGGGCTGGTTTGGATGGCCATGCACGTGGGCATCTTGCTGCTGGTGGCCAAGCTGATAAGGGCGCCTTTTTTCTTCGTGGCCGTGGGCAGCCAGGCCAACATCGGAGGAGCGGCCTCCGCGCCGGTAGTGGCGTCGGCATTCAGCCCCAGCCTGGCACCCGTGGGGGTATTGCTGGCCGTATTGGGATACGCCGTCGGCACCTATGGTGCCATCATTTGCGCCTTGCTGATGCAATGGGTTTCAGGAGCTTGATTACCATCCAAAACATTTCGTGAAATGAGACTTCAGATCCTCCTTTTAGCGCTGCTGATGTGGCAATGGAGCCAGGCACAGGAAGTGACAGGATACCAAATGCCCTCCCCTGCCATCGCCGAATTGATCGACGCACCACCCACACCAGCCATCAGCCTCAGCCCCGACAACAGCTGGATGCTCATACTCGACCGACAAGGCCTGCCCACGATCGAAGAACTGGGCCGCGAAGAATTGCGATTGGCCGGCTTGCGCCTCGACCCCCTCACCAACGGCCCCAGCCGCAGCAGCTACTACGTGGCGCTGGCGGTAAAGGCGCTCGATGCATCGGAGCCGCAGCCCATCGAGGGGCTTCCCGCCGAGGCACGCATTTCCGAGGTGCGATGGAGTACCGACGGCAAGCGAATTGGATTCCTGAACACCACCCGCCACGGCATCGAACTGTGGGTGGCCGACGTACAGACCCGACAAGCCCGCCGACTGACCGACCCCGTAGTAAATGACGTAGTCGGAAGCGCCTGGGATTGGTTGGACAGCGGCAGCAAAATCCTCTTCAAACGCATCCCGGCCAACCGCGGCCCCCGACCTGCCAAACCCCAGGTGCCCACTGGCCCCGTGATCCAGTCGAACGAGGGAGTAGCTGCCCCGGTGCGCACCTATCAGGACCTGCTCAACAACCCCCACGACGAAGCGCTTTTCGAATATTATGCAACGGCCGAACTCGCCCTACTCGACCTGTCCACGGGCCGTCAGCAGCCTTTCGGTGTCAACGGGCTGGTGGTGGACTTCTCCGTCTCACCTGATGGAAAGTACGTGCTGGTGGAGCGCCTCGAACGGCCCTTCAGCTATATCGTACCGTGGTATCGCTTCCCGCGAATCACCGCCGTGTACAGGGCCGATGGAAAACTGGTGCGCACGCTGGCCCAACAACCCTTGACGGAAAGCCTGCCCAAGGGCTTCAATGCCGTACCAGAAGGGCCACGCAGTTTTGGTTGGCGCGCCGATCACCCGGCCATGCTCTACTGGGTGGAAGCCCGCGACGGCGGCGATCCCAACGCGGAGACCGAGGTGCGCGACCAATTGATGTTATTGCCGGCGCCTTTCGACGCTGACCCCATCGCCGGGCCCACCTTCGAGCTCCGGTTTTCGGGCGTAACATGGGGCGACGATGGGCTCGCCATCACCGAAGAACGCTGGTGGCGTACCCGGCGCGCCATCACGCGCAAGTGGCGCCCTGCAGCCCCTTCCGCTCCGACCGAAGTCCTTTTCGACCGCTCCTACGAAGACCGCTACGGCGACCCCGGCAACTTCGAAACCACCACCAACCGATATGGGCGGCAAGTGCTGCTCAGAGCCGACGGAGGTCAAAGTCTGTTTCTCACCGGCCAGGGTGCCTCCCCATCGGGAAACCGCCCCTTTGTGGATCGCTACGACTTGCACAGCGGCAAAACCGAGCGCTTGTGGCGTTGTGAAGGCCCCTGGTACGAAGTGCCGATTGCCATCGTGGACGCCGCAAAGGGCGAGGTGCTGACGCGCCGCGAATCCACCGAGGTGCAACCCAACTATTTCCTTCGCAACTGGAAAACGGGTAGTCTGACCCAGCTGACTCAATTCCCGAATCCCTATGAGCGACTCGAGGGAGTGAAAAAGGAATTCATCCGCTTCAAACGCGCCGATGGAGTGGAAATGAGCGGCACGCTTTATTTGCCGCCTGGATATGACAAAGAAAAGGATGGCCCCCTGCCAGTGTTCATGTGGGCCTATCCAAGAGAATTCAAAGACGCCGACGCCGCAGGGCAGGTGACGAGCTCACCGTACGAATTCATCCGCGTCAGTCCGTCCTCTCCCATTTTGTGGGTGGTGGAGGGATACGCCGTTTTCAACGACGTGAGCATGCCAGTGGTGGGCGAAGGTGATGCGCAGCCCAATGAGACCTTTGTAGAGCAACTGCGCATGAATGCAGAAGCGGCAGTGAAAGTGCTGGCTGACATGGGCGTGGGCGACCCCAACCGCGTGGCCATCGGCGGACACAGCTACGGCGCTTTCATGACTGCCAACCTGCTGGCCCATACAGACCTGTTCGCAGCCGGAATCGCCCGCAGCGGAGCCTACAACCGAACGCTCACCCCCTTCGGGTTTCAATCAGAGGAACGCACCTATTGGGAAGCCCCCGAGGTGTACTATAAAATGTCTCCCTTCAACTTTGCCGACAAGATCAAAGAGCCGCTCCTGCTCATCCACGGCGAGGCAGACAACAACTCAGGCACCTTCCCCATGCAGAGTGAACGGATGTACGCCGCCCTCAAAGGCCATGGTGCCACCGTGCGGCTCGTCATGCTGCCACATGAAAGCCACGGCTACCGCGCTCGCGAGTCGCTCATGCACCTGGCCTGGGAAACCTCCCAATGGCTGGACAAATACGTCAAAAACCGCAAACCGGAACAACCCTGAGGAAACGATCAGATGAGTGACAGGGGAAAAAACAATCGGGGGAATTTTTCCCAAAAAGGCAGTGTCTCGTCCTGAATTAGGTTGACAGCAAAAACCTATTCAACGATGGCAAATCAAACAACAAAACGTTCCAACATGTGCACTGAGCGCTTCAAGTGACAAGTAGTCAGCGAAGTGTTGAGTGGGCAGCTGACCCATGGGGGAGCATCCCGCAAACAATGGCATTGGCGGTAAGAGTACCGTGCATGAGTGGTGCACAAAATATGGCGGCGATTACTACCTCCAGGGAAGGTATATAGACTTACCTTTGGCTTTTCAATCAAAAGGTAAAACGATGGAAAAAGGAAAATCATCAGCGTCATTACCAGATGACCCAAAGATTCTCAAGCAACGCATTGCACAATTGGAGACCCAACTCGAGGAAGAATCACTCAAAAGAGAAGCCTTTGAGAAGGTTATTGAAATTGCAAAGCGAGATTTGAAAATTGATTTGACAAAAAAGCTCGATACCAAGCAATCCCCGAAATGAAAGCGATGCATCCCAAAGTAAGCTGGGGTACATTGTGTGATTTGTTTGGGATCAGCCGACAGGCTTTACTACCAACGACTCAACCGAGAGATTAAGGCTGCTTTTGAATCCGAGCTAGTCTCGGAAATCAAAAACCGATTGAAAACACTCAAAAACAAGAGCCTTTCGTGCAATAGGGATTTTGCACCGTACTCTAAGTTCCAGGACCAAGCCCGTTCGGCCCCACCCTCCTTTCCGATCAGCCAGCCGGACGTAAGCACGCCGCGCATCCTCCGTCCCACAAAAACTCTGGCGGCAAATCTTTCGAAAGCCTCTGCGAGCTGCTCCAAGTGAGCCAACTCGCTTTTTTCAAAAAAAATCCGCGCTTCCCGGTAACGATCTTTCACTCGCACTCACCAAGGAGTGTCGGTGCAATGCTTCGGCTTTTCGTCGCCGGCACCTCAAACAACCAGATGATCCACACGGAATACCCATCTGCTGCTTCACTGCGAAGTATTTCAATCTACTGTTGATCCCCTTGTAAACCCCATTTACCAGGGTGCCCGATCCTGCCTCCGCAGGATTCGGGCCTTACCCTGATTGCCATGCAAGACTGAACCCAAAACCATTTTCATCAACCAAAATTCCGATCAAATGAAAGCAATCCGTCTTTTCACCCTCCTCGGCGTGATGCTCGCCACGCAGTGCCTCCATGCACAAATCAGCGGGCAAGTGGTGGATCTGTATCTCAACCGCTACAACTCGGCAACCAACGGCGACAAACTCCCCGTCAAGGACGGCGAGATCTTGGGAACGATGCACTTCCGCGGCTGGACGCCGGGCAACGAGTACCAGAGCAGCACTGCCATACGCACCTACGTGACCGGCAATCCCGCCCCGGGTTATCTGCCAGGTCGGCTGGCATTCTACACGGGCGGCTCCGACCTGTTCAACCACGAGCGCATGACCATTTTGGAAAATGGCTACATCGGCATCGGCCTCTCCAACCCAGCCGAATTGCTCGACATCAACGGCAACACCATCGTGCGTGGTCGTCGCATTTTCTTCGGGTTGGGTAGCAGCTTCGCCGACGGCGGTGAAGCCTTTACCCACAGCGACACCGACGGATTCAGTGGCCTGCCCAACGACGTGTTGGCCATCAACCAGCAAGGCGATTTCGCCGGCGGCGTGTACGTAGGTTGCCCCGGGCTTCGGGTTTGCGGAACCCTGGAGACCGAATGCTTCAAAACGACAAAAAACCTCATTGCCCAACAGGGAAACATCGTCGCTTTTGGCGGCAGCTCTCCAGCCGTGGACTGCGACACCCCTGGCGAGGGTGATTTCATCGCTTACGGCCCCAGTGGTGACTTCATCGCCAAAAACGGACACTTCCTGGCGGAAAAGGGTAACATCCGCGCACTGCAGGGCTACATCGAAGCCGACAAGAACATCACGACCCTAAACGGCCACCTCCTTGCGCCCAATGGCAATGCCGTGGCTCAGAACCTCACCGCCACCACCGGCGATGTCACGGCTTCTCAACACGTGAAGGCCCTCCTGGGCAATGTATCTGCCGACTTCGGCGACGTATTGGCAGGCAACGACGTCGTCGCAGGGCACAATGTGGAAGCAGTCAAAGACGTCATCGCAGGAGCCAAAGTCAGGGCCAGTACCAACGTGGAGGCAGGCAATGACGTCACCGCTGGCAACAATGTAGAAGCAGTCAAAGACGTCATCGCAGGAGCCAAAGTGATTGCCTATGGCAACATTGAAACCAATATGAGTATCAAAGCTGTTGGCAACGTGGAAGCAGGGAATGACTTGGCTGCCTACAACGTCCTACGGGTGGGCGTGAGTTTGGCTGACATGCCTGCCGGCTATCGCGCTGCCATCGCCGGCAAACTCATCGCCGAAGAAGTGCGCGTGTCGCTCCAAGCCGACTGGCCCGACTACGTCTTTGAGGAAGACTATCAACTGCCCAGCACCCAGGAATGGGAAGCCTTCATCCGGCAACACAAACATCTGCCGGGCGTGCCCTCTGCTTCGGAAGTAGAAAACAATGGCATCGCCCTTGGCGAGATGCAGGCCATCCTGTTGAAGAAGATCGAGGAGCTGACCTTGATCGTCATCGAACAGCAGAAGCAAATCGAAGCCCTCGAACAAAACCTGCAACGCCGCTGATGAAGCGCCGGGCTTGTCTGCCGGTTATAGAGGATCATGGAGGATTATGGCGGTTGACAGTTGACAGTTGTCAGTTGGCCTCAGTTCCTCGATTCCTCCCTGCCTGCCTGCCTGCCTGTCGGCAGATAGGTCGGCAGACAGGTCGGCAGACAGGTCGGCAGGCGGGCATGCAGACAAGTCGTCAGACGGGTCGGCAGACAGGGATTCCTCGATTCCTCGATTCCTCGATTCCTCGATTCCTCGATTCCTCGATTCCTAATTTCAAAAAACCAAACCAATGAAAACGATCATTTTCTCAATAGGACTGCTGTGCTGGGCGGCGATGTCATGGGGTCAGCCCCGGGCCGAAAAGTTGCTGAGCACATTGGCCAAGCCCGGCAGCAGCATCGAATGGCTGGAGGTGCGTCCCGAAGTGAACGTCACAGCCTGGGAATTCATCGAGATGATACGCCCGGCCTTGGGACAGAAATCCGCAGGAGAATGGGTGGTGCGTTCGCAACGCACCGACCAGCTCGGCATGACCCACTTGCGGCTGCAACAATACGCGTGGGGTGTGCCCGTGCGAGGTGCGGAGTACATGGTCCACGAGCGCGACGGCAGGGTCTATCTGGCCAATGGAGTCATCGTGGGCGAGCTGCCAGCGCCCTCCCCAGGGTGGATTCCCGAAGCCAGTGCCTTGAAGCGCGCCTTGGAGGCGATACCTTCCAAACACTATCTGTGGCAAGACGAACGTGCTACCTATGAATTGCGCAAACGCACCGGAGTGGCCGATACGAGCTTCGTGCCGGTGGGCCGGCTGATGTGGGAACGCATCGAGCCCACCCAGGATTACGATGCCAAAAACCTGCGCCTGTGTTGGGTCGTGGATGTGTACACCGCTGACGGCCAATCGGCCACGGTGATCATCGACGCCTACTCCGGTGAACTCCTCAGGAAAATTCCTCTCGACATCCATTGCGACACCGGCACCGGGAACACCACCTGGAACGGTACGGTCGATGTGAATACTCGCAAGGTTGGCTCCAATTACATCTTACACGATGATTGCCAGACGCCCAACATCCACGTGTTCAATGCCAATGACTCGGTCGATCTTTCCTTTGCCACCGAGTACATGGACGCCGACAACGTCTGGACGAACACCTCTGCCGTGCAGACCTACTTCGGCCTGCGGCAAAGCTGGCAGTACTTCCTCACGCAACACGGCCGTGACAGTTATAACGACGCTGGCGCTCATATCAACGCCTACAACGAAGCAGCTTTCATGGATTCGAATGGCAATAAGAACGGGAAAAATGCCAGCTGGAACAGCGGTGCGCAGGTGCTGCGCTTCGGCGACAATGACACCCCCACCCCCAACGACGATTGGAACACCGTGGACATCGCAGGTCACGAGTTCACCCATGCCGTGACTCAGTTCAGCGCTGGCCTACAGTACGCAGGCGAGTCAGGAGCACTCAACGAGTCGTTCAGCGACATCTTTGGTGAGATGGTGGAACTGTTCACCGAAGGCAACGTGGACTGGCTCGTGGGAGGAGATCGCGGAGCCATCCGCAGCATGTCCAACCCGAAATTGTTTGCTGACCCCGATACCTACCTCGGCTCCAACTGGAGGCCAACACATCCCGACAGCAGCGACAACGGCGGAGTACACACCAACAGCGGGGTGCAAAATTTCTGGTTCTACCTCCTCTCGGAGGGTGGCTCCGGCTTCAACGACAATGGCGATTACTACGAGGTGGTGGGAATCGGCCCCGTGGCAGCAGCCCAGATTGCCTATCGCAACCTGACCACCTACTTGGGCACCACCTCCGACTACGCCGCTGCCAAAAACGGCGCCATCCAGGCCGCCGAAGATCTGTTTGGCCCCTGTTCGTTCGAGGTATTTCAAACGGCACGAGCCTGGCAGGCAGTGGGCTTATACACCAGTGATGCACTTGGTTACGATCTCGACATCGACTGTGCCGGCCTCGATTTCCTGCATGGTTTCAACATCGTCTATACGGCTACGGCTCTGAACGACATCTTCTCAGACTGTAACATCACGCCCAATGGCACCTTGGTCAACTTCGAAGCGGGCCACCACATCGTGCTGCGCCCCGGCTTCGCCAGCGGCGACAACTTCCACGCCTACATTACACCTTGCGGCTCCTCCTCGGGTAGTGTCAGCGGAGCCATTATAGGGGCAAGGAGCCTACCCGGAACACATCCAAAAACCGAGGCCACCATGGTGGCAAAGCTGTTCTGCAGCGCCTTCCCCATTCCATTTTCAACCCGCTTCAAACTGCAGTACGACCTGCCGGCAGACGCCGAGGTAAGCGCAGTGCTGTTCGACCAGCGGGGTCGCCTGGTACGCACGCTCATCGACACGGAGCTCCAGTCAGAGGGCTATCACGTGTTCGAATTTGAAACCGGCAACCTGGACGATGGGGTCTATTACCTCGAACTGCTCACACCTGCCGAAAAACAAACGATCAAGCTCGTCAAGCTCGGCCAGTGAGCCCAGTTCGACTTTGGATGCAGCAATCAGGTGAAGTTCCAACATTGGGGTAGAGTGGAAAGGCCTTCCGCCGAAGGGCGGGGGCCTTTCTTTTTTTTGAAAACCCAGCACGGGCACGCTCGCAGCTCAAAAGCCCATGTTCATAGCACCCCTGCAGGAGGAACCGAGCCTGTCCGTCGGCCAGGCGGTGATTTGAGGAACTGAGCGGGGAGTCCACTGCAAAAAGTCATTTTCGATTGGAGTTGCCTGCAAGTATTGTTGGTTGAGAAACCTGTCTGCCGGACAGGCAGAGAGAAACCCAAGAGAGTCTGGCTGCCCTGAAATGTATTCAGCCTGAATCACCGGAGCTATAAGGGTGTTCGCATTTTACTCCTGAGAGAACTCTGAGTGCTGTCAGGAGTGAGATTTTTAATTTTTCGCAGTAAAGTGACTTTTTGCAGTGCGCTCAGCGGGTAACCTGTCACGCCCCTCACGCTCGCTACGCAATAATTCATAGCGCGCTTATCAGTGAGCCAGAATGGGCCAGGCCAGAGCGATTTCACCCCTGCCACCGAACATTTCCCTGACGGCGCACATGGTAGCCGTGAGCATTTCACTGAATGGCCCTTTCAACCTTTGGATTTTGGGTGTAAGTGGTTACATTTGGCCACACTTCTTCCAAAGGGACAAAGCGGCAGCTGAATTCGAGCCACCACAGAATGGCCACCATCGCACCAACCCTATCTCATTGACTTCGGCCTCTACCCCCTGAATGCTCGCCTGACAACCCAATTGAGTAAAGGACACGAGCCCTCCCATTGCCATTCATCCCCTTGAAAAGCCATTGGGAACGGGCAATTGCGCACCATGCGAAACCGATTATCTAACCATAAAATTTGCTTCCTATGGAAACCAAACGTTTTACCCTTTTCCTTGCATTCGTGTTGATGAGCGCCCTCGGCCTCGAAGTCTCTGCCCAGGTCAGTGGCCAGGTCGTGGACATCTACATGAACCGTTACAACTCAGCTACCAACGGCGATAAACTACCCGTCGAAGACGGGGAAATCCTCGGCACCATACATTGGCGCGGCTGGACGCCGGCCGGCGAGTACCAAAGCAGCACCGCCATCCGCACTTACGTCACCGGAAACCCGGATGCTGGCTACCTGCCCGGCCGCATGGTGTTCTACACCGGTGGCTCCGACCTGTTCAGCCACGAAAGAATGACCATCCTCGAAAACGGTAACGTGGGCATTGGCATCAGCGACCCACAGGCCACCCTCCACGTGGCGGGCGACTTCATCCTCGATGGCGATTTCACCGTCAACGGTGACCTCACGGCTGAAAACGTCAAGGCCAACCAGAATGTGGAGGCAGGTGTGGACGTCGTGGCTGGTAACAACGTCAGCGCTGGAAACGACGTCATGGCCACCAACAACGTGACTGCAGGCGGCGACGTCAGCGGTACCAACCTCAACGCCTCCAACGACGTCAGCGCTGGAAACGACGTCATGGCCACCAACAACGTCACTGCAGGCGGCGACGTCAGCGGCACCAACCTCAACGCCTCCAACGACGTCAGCGCTGGAAACGACGTCATGGCTACCAACAACGTCACTGCAGGCGGCGACGTCAGCGGTACCAACGTACACGCCAACAACGACGTCACCGCAGGCGGCAACATCGTGGCCGATCAAGACCTCGGCGCCGGCAACGACGTAACCGCCATCAACAACGTCAATGCCGGGCAGGACGTCGTGGCGGGCAACAACGTCAGCGCGCTCAACGACGTGATCGCTGGCAACGATGTAAGCGCTTCCAACAATGTAGTGGCCGGGCAAAACGTCTTTGCCGACAACGACATCAAGGCCACCAACAACCTCCAGGCAGGGCAGGATGTCAAAGCTGGCAACAACGTCGTCGCAGAAGTGGACCTCGTGGCTGGCAACGACGTGGAAGCTGGCAACGACGTGCGCGTGGGCAATGACTTGCACGTCAGCAACGATGGCTTCATCGATGGCCGCCTTGCCATTGGCATCGCCAACGACAACCGCCCCGACGGCTATCGCCTCTACGTGGCCGACGGCATCCTCGCCGAGAAAGTCAAAGTGGCGTTGAAAGACTCCGACGATTGGGCCGACTACGTGTTCGACGAAGACTACGTGCTCATGCCCCTGTCGCAGGTGGAAGCCTTCATCCGCCAAAACAAGCACCTGCCGGGTGTGCCCTCTGCCCAACAAGTACAACAACAAGGCATCGACGTGGCCAAAATGGATGCCCTGCTCCTGCAAAAAATAGAGGAACTCACCCTATACATGCTCGAACTCAAAAAGGAAAACGAAGCGATGCGGAAGGAACTGGATGAATTGAAGAAAGCGAAAACCAACCGCTAATTCCTTCACCCTCAAAACTTCTGCATCATGAAAAAGCTGATCCTCTCTTCGGCACTGCTCCTGATGGGGCTATGGGCCGGAGCCCAAAACATAAAGCTCTGTGGTACCGATGCCACACCGCTCGACGACTCCATCTACGTGGCCAAGGTGGCTGAATTCAACGCCGACACTACCACGCCGCCCGTGATGGTCACGCACTACATCCCCGTCCAATACCACATCGTGCGGCGCAGCGATGGTACCGGTGGCGCCGTAGCCGACGCCATCGACGACCTGCTCGCACAGCTCAGCGACCAGCTCGATACCGTGGGGTTCAACTTCTTCCGTTGTGAAGACCCCAATTACATCGACGCCGACGACTACTTCGCCGGCGTGCAGCAAGGTTCCACCATGGAAACGGACATCGTGACCGACCACGCCCGCACAGGTGTGCTCAACATCTTCTTCGTACCCTCCCTCCTCGACGACAACGGCACTGACACCATCTGCGGCTTTGCTCGCTTTCCGTGGCAAGGCGGCAACTACATCTTCATCCACAACGATTGCGCCGCCGATGGCAGCACCTTGCTGCATCAGGTGGGACATTACTTCGGCCTTTACCATACCCACCACACCAGCAGCCGCATCGAGGCCGAACACGTCACCAGATCGGAGGCCGACACCTGTTTCAACTGCCTAACTGCCGGCGACTTGCTCTGCGACACCGAAGCCGACCCCGGCCTTTCGGCTTTGAACGTGGATGCCATGTGCAACTACCTCGGCATCTCGAAGGATACCTGCAACCTCAGCAGCCCACCACAGATACTCGACTTTACCCCTGACGTCACCAACGTCATGTCCTTGGCACCAGCCAACTGCCGCAAAACCCTCACAGCTGGCCAGCTCGACCGCATGCTCGATTTTTACTTCGACAGCCGGCTGATGCAGTTAGACCCCATGGGTTGTACCAACTCACCCTGTTACGACGACGTGGTGCTTCCCATTGGCATGGACACTACCATCACTGCCGTGAAAACCATCAGGGCTTCCGGCAGCATCACCTCCATCGAGGTCATCGACGTGTCCACGCCCCCGGGAGTGACTTACAAGGCCGGCGGTTTTGTCTGCCTGAACCCAGGTTTCGAAACCGTCAAAGGTTCCATCTTCCAGGCTTTCATAGAGGGTTGCACCAATCTGCTGCCCGACGACGAGCCGGACTTCCTCGTGATCCCAAAAGAGAAACCTGGCTTGGTCATCGCTCCCAACCCCGTTTCGGCAGAGCTTACCTTTTGGTTCAAACTGCCACGAGAAGGAAGGGCTCGCATACAGGTGCTCTCTAGCACAGGGCAAGTGATCCAAGTGCTCGCCGATGGCCTTTATCAGGAAGGGCTGCACTCCATTAACTGGAACGCCGCCTCTTTGCGCAGCGGCATGTATTTCGTAACCCTCCAGCACAATGGCCAACTGACCGTGCAGAAAATGGTCAAGTTGGAGTAGGGCCCCCAAGAATCATTGCGATCCTCTTGGAGCGGTTCGACCGGACTTTCTATGCCGGCGAGCCGCTCCTGCATTTTTGACCAAATACCGTTTTACTCAGCAGCCCCCAAAGTAGCCTCCTATCCTCGCCAAATCACAAGTCGAGGTATCAAGTATTCCGTGATAGGCCTCGACCTTCCTCCGACGGGATGTAATTCAGCATCGAGTATCATTTGAAAATGAAAACAATCGCCGTTCCCCACCTTGCGCTGACAATTGGTTGGTGCCGGCCCCCTTTTTGAACAAAGGAGATCCTGAGTCCACTGCAAAAAGTCTTTTTCTATTGGTGTTGCCTGCAAGTATCGTTGGTTGAGAGACCTGCCTGCCTGTCCGGCCCGTCTGTCCAGCCGGACAGGCGGCCAGACGGGTCGGCAGACAGGTCTCTAACCCCCCATTGCACCTGGGCACGAATGTCACGCATGGTCTGTTCTGCCTTCTGTAGCTGCTCCAACTACTCAACTAACCACCCCAACGGCCCACCACACGGGCACAGGGCTAAAGTGTATTGGTTGGGAGGAAGCACTTTCCATATCTTCAGGCCTGCAAGAAAGCGATCTTGAACCAAGCATTCATGTCAAGACTACCGATTCATGTCATCCTAATCATTGGCTGGCTGTGCCTGCCGCTTTGCTCGTATGGCCAATGGGAGGGCATGCGGTTTTTCACCCTGGCCAAAGAACAAGGTCTATCCTCCAATCAGGTCAACCAAATCCTGCAGGACCAAAAAGGCTATATGTGGTTTGGCACCGCCCACGGGCTGAACCGTTTCGATGGGAAACAGGTCAAAGTGTTCCGGTTCGAACCTACCGACTCGTTTTCCATTTCTTCCGGCGAAATCCATTCACTGAAACAGAGTGAGGATGGCATCATCTGGGTAGGGACGCAAGAAGGCTTCTTGAACACCTTTATCCCCGAAGAGGGCAGGTTTTACCGCTATGCCGTGCCGAAGGACGAAATCATCACGCATACTTCCGTCTGGGACATAGCTCCCGTCGGCGACAGCTTGGTTTTTCTGGGTCTGGAACGAGGCTTAGCCAGATTCGACCGCAGGACCAAGCAGTTTGCCATCTGGCGGCCCAGTGTCGAAAATCCTGCCTTGACCAAATACTGGCACGATGTAATCTATACCATTGCCCCGGACCCTGCCGATCCCGATGTCATCTGGCTGGGTGCACGCGGTGGACTTCTGAAATACCACATCGGGCAAAACAGGTTCTCCCTGGCCTTTCCCCGTGCCATGCACCGCGACCTCATGGCCATCCAGGACTTCCAGTTCGAAGGAGACAGCCTCATCTGGATGGCCGCTGGCAGAGGCACGATCGTTTGCCTGAACAGAAAAAAGGGAGATTGGAAAACTTATACCAGTCACTTATCCACGCCGTTCTCCACGACCTTCCTGCTGCCCCTCCCCGATGGAAATTTCGTGGTGGGCTTTTACAATTTGGGACTGGCTCATTTCCGAAAATCGGATGGCAGGTTCGTCTTCGTGAAGGATGCAGGGCTGAAAATCCTGCCGTTGCCGGATGGTGCCTGCTACTCCGGGTTCGTGGATGACGATGGGCGCATCTGGGCAGGAACCGAAAACGGCGTGTTCTGGACCGATCCGGTACAGCGGATGTTTCGCCACTATCGATTCGAGCCGGAAGCGGCCTCCTTTCCGCATCAGTTTTACGCCAAAGATCTCGTCGAGCTCGAAAATGGAAGCAAGTACCTCGTGGCCCCCCTGAAGGGGGAAGGCCTATACGTGATCGAGAAAAGCAGCGGCCGGATCGTTCGGTCGGTGTCGCCACCCGAAAAGGGGACCGGTGGTCCGAATACCATCATCGTGCTTTCCATGCTGAAAGACAGTTACGGGGTCGTTTGGGTGGCTACGGAACATGGCCTTTTTCAGGTAGATGCCTCCGGGAAAAGGCTCGTAAATCCCTCCGGTCTCGACCATCCCATTGTCCGGAAAGCCCGTAGCTATAGCCTGAAAAAAGACTCGAAGGGCAACATCTATTACCTTACCTCGGGTCCCCAGGGGATGGCGTGCATCTCCGCCGACCGCCAGACTTTTCGGCATTTCACCTCTGAAAACTCCAACGACGCGGGATTCCCGAAAGAGGAAGCCCTTTACGAGTTGGCCGTGGATGCCCAAGATAACCCATGGCTATTTGGGCAGCCCTATTTGGTGAAATACGAGGTGACCTCGGGCAGATTCCTGCCCCAAAGCAATTGTATCATGCCCGGGGGCCTGAGCAGTTGCTGGGTTTACTCCGGTGAGGTGGATGCCCAGGGACGGGCATGGATCGGCTACAATTCGGCCGGGTTGGACTGTTTCGATCCTTCGCAGCAAAATGGCGAACAAGTTCGCAATTTCAGGATCGCCGACGGGCTGCCCGGCGAAAAGGTGATGGCCATTGCCAAAGATGGGAATAACTATCTCTGGTTGGCTACCAATAACGGCCTGTCCCGCCTCGATCTCAACTCACACACTTTCAGCAATTTTTCTACTAAGGACGGACTCATCCGCGATGACCTCGGGTTTCACTGGGTAGCATCTTTGAAGGTTCTGGAGAGTGGCGACATCTTTATTGGTGGCCATGGCTTTTTCAGCATACTCGACCCTCGGAAAATCCCCGAAAACAAACCTCCTCCGCGGATCGTATTGAACGAGCTCTTTATTTACGACTCCGAAAAACTGCTGGATACCAGCCTGGAATATGCCAGCGGCATCGTCCTGCAACCCGACGAAAACTTTTTCACCATCACCTTCGCCGCTCTCGAGTTCACCAAGCCGGAGCAACTGCGATATCGTTTTCGCCTAATGGGTTTTGACCGCAGCTGGCGCGAAAGCAGGGAAGGCAAGGCCACATATACGGATGTGCCTCCCGGCCAATACACCTTTCGAGTGGAGGCTGCATACGCTGGCAGTGACTGGACAGAAGAAGGGCGCACACTGGCCATCACTGTTTTGCCACCATTCTACGCCACCTGGTGGTTCCGCTTGTTGATGGCGTCCCTGTTGGGCTTCGGTGTTTTGCTTCTGCACAAATGGCGGATCAGGCGGGTAAAAGAACAAGCGTCACTAAAAGCGGCTTACGAGCGCCGGTTGATGGACGTGGAACTGAAAGCCCTGCGCGCCCAGATGAACCCCCACTTCCTGTTCAATTCCCTGAATTCCATCAAAAACTACATCGTACAAAACGAGCCCAAGCTCGCTGCGCGATACCTGACCAAGTTTTCCCAGCTGATGCGCCTGATTCTGAATAATTCGAAAAACGAGGTCGTCACCTTGAAAGACGAGCTCAAAGCCCTGGAGCTTTACCTCGAGTTGGAGCGGCTGCGCTTTGGCCACAAATTCGAGTTCGAGTTCGACATTGAACCGGGGTTGCCGATCGAAAGCATCGAAATACCTCCCCTGGTATTGCAACCTTTCGTGGAAAATGCCATCTGGCATGGACTGATGCACAAAGAAGGCAACGGCATGCTTTGGGTGCGGGTACAGCGCCAGAATGGCATGCTGAAAGTGGAAGTGGAAGACAATGGGGTGGGCCGGGAACGAGCCAGAAAGTTGCGCAGCAAAACCGCCACCAAACGCAAGGGCATGGGCATGCAAATTACTTCCGACAGGCTGTCCATGGTAAAATCATTTGCAGACGAACGCTCCACCATACGCATCGAAGATCTCGTGGACGCTGATGGACAGCCTGCAGGTACCCTGGTTGTCATTAAAATACCATTGTGAAATGGAAATGGAATCCAAAATCAAGACTGTTATCGTTGACGATGAACCCGGCAGCATCGAAGCATTGAAATGGGAATTGCAGGCCTATGAAAATGAAGTTGAAGTGTTGGCCACCTTTCAATCCTCACTCGAGGCGCTGGAGAAAATTCCTGGCCTGGCGCCCGATCTCGTTTTTCTCGATATCGAAATGCCGGTGTTGAACGGCTTCGACCTGCTGAAGCGGCTGGGTAAATCGTCCTTTGACGTCATTTTTACCACAGCTTACGACCAATTCGCCATCAAGGCCTTCAAGGTGAATGCAGTGGACTATCTTTTGAAACCCATTGACGAGGACGAGCTTCGCAAAGCCATTGGCAGGGTGCAACAACGCCGTGCCGAACCTGCCACCCAGCAGCAGTTGGAGCAGTTGTTCGAGTACCTGCAAAAGCACAGCCCGGATTTCCCTACCGTTGCCTTGCCCACACTCGAAGGTCTCGAATTCGTGGAAGTGGATGACATCCTCCATTGTGAAAGCAGCAGCAATTACACCTATATCTATTTGATTACTGGAGAGAAAATCCTGGTTAGCAAAACCCTCAAGGAGTTGGAAACCCTGCTCACTGGCCACCACTTTTGCCGGGTACACCACTCACACATGGTCAACTTGAAACACGTGCGCCGCTACATCAGAGGTAAAGGCGGAGAACTGGTTCTGAAAGATGGGACCGTGGTGCCTGTATCCAGGGCGAAGAAAGAGGACTTGTTGAAGTTGTTCTGATAGAGGCGGGCCTTATTAGAGATATTTGAAATAAGCTGAAATTGGAGCATAGCGGCATTTTATTGGGTCATTTTTCAGGGAGCTAACTCAGACGGACACCTTACCCCTCCATTTTCCCGCCTGCTCAATGTCGATGGCGTGGCCTTCCAGGTAGCGATATTTTTGGAAAACAATCCATTTCCAAAAAGGAATTTCCATGAATTTCAGCCGCTACCTTTCAATCCCTGTTTTGCTGGTTTTTTGCTCCCTGCTCCGTCCCATAGACATTCAAGCGCAGAACGAGGTCATCGCCCAAATCATCGTACCACAGCCCGTGCCGGTTTCCGTGCCGGAACTGCTGGGTCGTACCGGTGAAACAGTGCTGGTACTCACCAACCTGAATCCCCTGAAGACCTATGACGTGATGATTGGCGCAACCCTCAGCGGCAACAATGGCATTCGCGGTAGCCTTAACCCATTGAATAAAAAACCATCGCGGCCCATCACCCTCAAGCCTGGCCAGCCGGTCATGCTAAGCGGAGACGAATTGCTGAGTATATTTTCCAATTATGACATCTTCGACATCGAGTATGAAGGCATCGAATTGGAAGACCTGGTGCAGAACCCCCTGTTTCCTGAAGGGTATTACACCGCTTGTGTGACGGTGTATGACTACGACACTGGTGAGAAGCTTTCGGCGCCCCAGCCAATGAACTGCTCCCCGCCCATCACCGTGCGCACGCCCGACCCGCCCATCATCCAGTTTCCACTGAACAATTCGCAGGTGGAATACAGCCCTTTGATTCCCATCACCTTTCGCTGGACGCCCGTGAAGCAAATGGGAGTCATGTTTTATTACCAAATCCGGATAGTGGAAGTGCCGAAGGGCGTAAACCCTTACGACGCCATCGAAAGCGAGAACTTCCTGTTTTATTCGGAGAAAGACCTCACGACCAATATCCTCCTGTATGACCTCACGAAACCGCCTTTGCCTGCCGGCACCTATGCCGTACAGGTGACGGCTTACGACCCCATGGGACAGGCTTTTGTCAAAAATGAAGGCAAGAGCAATGTCCACGTTTTTAAAATAGTCCCCGCAGAGCTGGATCCGCCTGTGATATTGGAGCCAGCAGCCCAGCAGGTGTTGCCCTTCTCCACTCCAATGAATGTTGCTTTTACCTGGACGGCCCCTGCCAACGTTTCCGAAACCGTATTCTACCGATTGCGGGTGGCAGAAGTGCCCACAGACGTGGAGCCTGAAAAAGCCATCCTGCATAACGCCTACCTCATTTTCGAGAAGGATGGGTTGAAGGAAAATGAATTCGTGGTCAACAGCGATGCGTTTGCCCCGGGCAAAACCTACGTGGCCAGGGTGCAGGCGTGGACCGAAACGGGGCAAACGCGTTTCGGGAACGACGGTTACAGTCCACTGCGGGTGTTCAGTACAGGTGTGCCCGGCGGTGGTGGCCCGAACGACGACGATGACAACGACAACACGGATATCATTGCCTCAACGGACTTCCCTTGCGGACAGGGATGCACTCCGCCCGCCCTTGAAAACCAAATGCCGGGGGGCAGCCTCCAGCCTGGCCAGCAAGTGAAGATCGGCCACTTCATCATGCAGGTTTCCACTGTTGCCGGCAGCCCGGGCAATTACCAGGGCACCGGTGTCATGCTGCCCACCGATTTTTTCCCCACGCACCTCGGCGTCAGGTTTTCCGGTTTGTCTGTAAACAGCAGCCGGGAAGCCCTCGCCGGCCGTGCCGATGTGAACTACGCCCCCAACGCTCCGCCTTCCGACTGGCTCTATTCACCCGGAGAGGTAGATGATCAGCAGCATTACCGAAACTATATTGAAAACAACGCACCTGGTTTTTGGGAACTGACCCCCTCGGCACTCACAGGTGTACCGCTGCCGCTCAAGGTGGGGACGGCCGACAAGTATTTCGTGCTGAACAAGGGGCGCTTTACTCCGGAAGGTGCGTTCTTCGACCTGGCTGTAATGATGCCCTTGCAAGGCGACCAGTTCGAAGGGGAAAAAGTGGCCTATTTCGGGGCGCAGAATGTCTGCTTTTCACCCGGTGGCATCGGCGTGGGGATGGAGACATTGCGGCTGGACCTGCTCAAAAAATTTGAGTTCTCGCCTACCGATGACTACTACCTGTCATTGTCTGCGGGACAAGGAGGCAACAGCCCCAGCTACGCCCGTATCGATTGCGACGGCGTCAGCTCAATCCACCTGGAGGGACGTGCGATTTTTTCACGTAACAAAATCATCCCCATCGTCAACGGCGAGCCCTCCAACAAGCGGCTTGCAGGTAGCTTTACTGCCGATGTGGTAAACTATTCCGATATCATGGGCACCATCACCTTTCAGTCAGGCGCTGCCTTTCCCGGTTCCGGCATCAACGATTTTGTGCTCACCGACCGCTTTTACCTCAAATACCTGATGCACTATTCCTTTCAGATCAACACGGCCACCTGGGACCTGTCGGATGTGGCCAACCCGCCCAATATGGTGTTGCCGCAAGGTATGCAGCCGGTGGATGAAACCTGGCGGGGCATCTACGCCAGCGACTTTTCCGTGTATTTGCCCCGATGGATGAAGAAGGCCTCGGCTTTGCAAAACGAGCAAGCCAGCTTCAGTGGAGATTTTTTCATGCTCGAACCGGTGGGCGTCTCGTTCGGGGGTGAAGGCAACGATGTCATCCCCCAAGGCAGGGGCTCGCTCGGTGGCTGGTCGTTCTTCATCGATCATTTTGCCATCGGGATGGCGTACAACACGCTCAACCAACTTGAGTTTACCGGGGGCATCAGGCTGCCGGTAAGCGACGGATACGTTGCCTACGAGGCTTCGGGCGTGTGGCACAATCTCTCCTTTATCAACTATGAGTTCCATGCCCGAAACCTGGAAGAGGTGCGCATACCCATGTGGTACAGCACGCTCGACCTCGACCCCAACTCGTTCATCGACCTCGAAATAGACTATGACCCCGGTACGAACCCACCGGTATTGCCAAATTCCGGAAACCCTGGCATAAATGTAACCCCCAATTTTTATGACGATGAAGACCTGGAAATACAACTGAATGCCCACCTGTCGGGCCAGATGTATCTCGACAACACCCTTGGCCGGGTGAAAAATGTGAACATCCATCACCTGCGCGTCGAGAACCTGCAGGTGCGCAACCATTCCAATTACCTCAGCTCGGGGCCGGTTGACTTCGCCACCAATTTGGGCATCCCCCTCGACGATCTGAGATTGCTTGGGTTCGATCTGCCGCTGGATGCCGATTTGGAGGTTTCCATTGACAGACCCGGACCGTCGGTGTCGCAACTCAGCATTCGGGGCAAGCTCAAGTTCGACGCCATGGCGGTCGGCGTAAGGGCAGAGGCGGCGATCGGTCTGCGCGGCCAGATGTTTGTGCAGCCTGCCCAAAGGTGGGAACAAAAGGATGTCGTCCTCCAAGACGCCATGGTGGACTTTTCCACCTCCAGTTTCAGGGTGCAAGGCAGGGTGAGGGGCTTTTTCGACGATCCCGTGTATGGCGACGGCTACCATGGGTCGGTGAGTGCCTGGTTCTATGGGGAGGAAGAGCTGGGCGGTGAGCTGTTGGAGGGCATGTTTGGCACCAAAAAGGTCAACAACCGGCAGCGCACGTATTGGTATGTCAGAACGGGCAATGTGCTCGGCTTTATGGATGAACCGCTACCATTGTTCACCCCCAATTTTGGTTTGTACGGCATTTCGCTGGGGGCCTATTACAACATGGTCAAAAGGGAATCGACCGGCGCCAACCGACCGCTGCACAGCCCGGACTTCGTGCCGGACGATGCCAACCGGCGCCAATACGGCTTTATGGGAAATGCGTTGGTGGGGACCATCGTGCCGGGTGCCACACAGATAGGCGGCGCGGACGTGATGAATGGGAACGTAGAGCTGCGAATGGTTTTCAATCATAACTGGTCGTTCTCGAGGGTCGTTCTCGAGGGCAATCTCTTCCTGATGCGCGAGCTGCCCTCCGTGAATGCCAGCCCCACTGCTGCTTCTGAGGGCAACGTGAAGCTGGACGGCATGCTGACGTACGACCATGACGCGGGCGCCATGTGGGGCAACTTCGGTTACGAGCTCCAGATCCCCGGCTTTGATAGCAAACGTTCAAGGCAACGCATCGCCGAGCTGTACTTCGGCAACAACCAGTATTACATCAACCTCGGCACCCCCACCGAACCCATTCAACTGCCCTTCGGGGACCAGATTTCAATAATTGGCAGCACCTTGGATATCGGGCTCGATGTGAGCACCTATCTGAGCCTTGGCTACCGCAATCCGGCCCTGGCCAACTTCCCGCCACCCCTGCCACAGGTGGTACTCGATGCCTGTCGCTCCTGCCGCAACATGGACCGCAGCGAGGGCATGAACGAAGTGCGCAACGGCACGGGCGTAGCCATGGGATTCCACGCACTATTCGACCCGCCGCCCTTCCGCGGCGTGATAGACTTGGGATGGCCGATATATGAATGTGGTCTCATATTAGAAATGGAGGCAGCCGCAGGGGTGGACTTCGGTGTCGTCAACATGGAAGGCTACACCTGCAACGGCTCCAACGACTTCGGCATTTACAACTTTTACGGCAGGGGCAGGGGCTATCTGCACGGTGGCGCATCGCTGGATTATGTGATTTTTGGCGACCGCCACGATGGAATTGGCATAACAGTGGGTGCGGTGCTCAATCTGGCAGGGCCCAATCCGCTTGGTGCCCGCGCAGATCTTTATGCCGAGCTTTCCGTCGGGCCCTTCGACATTGATTTCAATGAGCGTGTGAACCTGGGCACGATGTGCGAATTCGCCTCCGACACCGAGGAAAATCTGGAGGAACTGCGCTCGAGGGTGGCTTCCCTGAAATTGATCAATAGTGTGAATTTCGAACCGGGTAGCACGCACCCATTCCACGGGGCTTTCAAGCCTGCTATAGAATTTTCCTTCGAGCCCGACCGCATTTACACCACGAGTCGTGGCGGCACCACGGTCAGGTACCGGACAAGACTGGATGGAGTGGTATTAACAAAGTTGGAAAGAAACAGGGTAATTATTGTCACCAATGTGCCCCATGAGCTGTCGGAGAAGGTCCTGTATTTCGATGTAGAAGCGCCTTTGCAAATGCTCGAGCCCAACTCGACATACCGGGTTTCCTTCAGACTGACATTGGAGATATCCGAAAATGGCGGCACCTGGCAGACCGTGCGCGACGATGAAGGCAGACCCGTCGTCCTTCGTTTCAGCCGCCGCTTCCACACGGAAAGGGCGCCCACCCGCATCGAGAATCCGCTTGTCCTCATACCTCGCTGGCAGCAGCGCTATTTCCATTGGGAAGATGTGGCTCGTGGCGAGGTGGTGGCGCTCGAACCCAATCTCATGGGTAATTGGCCCAGGGATCTTTTCAAAGCCGTAGCCAGGTTCACTGACCTGCGCAATGGTACTTCGCACACGGTGGATGTGAATGTTGTGAACGGCTCTACGTTCTACTTTCCCGTCTCCCATCTCTCCGGTGGCAAGCTCTACAAGCTCGAACTGCTCGTGGTCCCCATCGATCCTGCCTTCAGTGCGTTGGAGCACGAACTTTACAATTACGTGTTCCAGACCAGCAAGTATGCCACCATGCAGGCCAAGCTCGATGCCATGACGCTGGACAGAATCGAGGAGCACGGGTATACGGCAGGGCGTTCGGGGGAAACCATATCCAGCGATGACTTCACCCTAATATTCCGCAACGACGAAGGCATCGAGGAGCACGAGTGGAAATTTTTTGAGTTTATCTTCAATTCTCAGGTACGCAATAATACCACGCGCAACTGGATCCGCTACCGCATTGACATCGAAAACATAGCCCGCCGACACGGTACGGGATTTCCTTCCGAAAAGGAGTTCATCGGTGAACCCACCGGTTCATTGGTCGAAGGGCCCTTATACTACGTGCCCAATTTCGGGCTGCCGCCTCTGCCCGATCGTAGGGAGCGGGACGTCCTGAAAATCCGCTGGCGGCCTGACAAGCGGGTGTTCTACACCAAGCAGCGGGTGAAACAATTTGTCCCCAGGGAAAATCTGAGCTGGCCAGAGCTGATACTCATCTACGGTCCGTATCGCCTGATGCCGCGGGATATTTACAGTATCGGCCTGAAGTATGTAAATCATGAACACATCGAAATTGCCGGGAAAGGACTCAATGTGAATTTGAACGGCCTGTAACGGCCACAGCTCCCCGGCGCTGGTCGAATGCAGTCACCTTTTCAGTAAAATGAGTCCCCTGAAAAAAGTGGTTGAGGGTTGAGCGTTGAGGGTTGAGCGTTTGAGTTTAAAGTTTAGAGTTTAGTGTTTAAAGTTGATTTTCAGGGTCATTGTGAATACAACTTGAACATCCATCGTCCATTGTCCATCGACTTTTTGCAATAGACTCAGTAAAATCGAAATAGAAATGAAAATCATAGTGAATTATCTCTTTCTTGCCAGTCTGTTGCTTCCGACAATGCTGTCGGCGCAAGCAGCACGGCCATTTTCGCTGCATGCCAAGTACGTGGATGGTGTGGGTGTCAGGCTGAAGTTCATCCCCCTGCAGTGGGAGAATTTCCGGCAGGGGCTCAAGGAGGGCTTCGTCGTGGAGCGCATGGAGCTGGATAGCGCGGGCCAGGGCACCTATCGGCAACTGACGAGCCAGCCGGTGCGCCCGTATTCAGAAGCGCAGTGGGCGCAGGTGAAAGACGGGCAACGGCATTACGAAGTGCAGCAGCAGATGCTCGACAAGGTGCTGAACCCGCCCGAGCGCCCCGCTTCCGGTTTGCAGGTATTCATCGACGCCCAGGCTCGGGGTGAGGAAAAACTGATGGGCTTCTATTTGCTGCGCTTCACCCGCTCGCCCGAAGCGGCCGAAGGGTCGGGCCTGCAGTTTACCGACGTCACCGCGGAAGCAGGAAAAAGCTATCTCTACCGCATCCGCATTGCCGGTACCGATACGGTGGGAACGGTGCACCTGTTTACCGACCCGGATAGCTGGTTTTCGCCGACGCTCGAAGCCTCACCCGGCGACCGAATGGTCTCACTCACATGGGAACACGACGGAGAAGACTCGCCTTTTCTCGGCTACTACGTGGAAAAATCGGCGGACGGGAAAAGCTTTAGCCCCGTAACCGAGGATCTGATTTTTTACAACAAAGCCCTCGAAGAAGTACAGGACAGCTTTTTTCAAATAAATCAAATCCGGTTTACCGACAGCCTCGCACAAAATGGCGTGCCGTGGTACTATCGCATCGTGGCCAAGGACCTCTTTGGCGAGTTGGCCACGCCTTCGAACGTGGTGGAGGTGATCGGCGTGGACCAGACGCCGCCTGCGCCGCCATTCAACGTGCAGTTCGCCGTCGATGACGAGCAGCGAACCATCAGCCTGACCTGGGAAAAGAAGGAAACGGAACCCGACCTGGCGGGCTTCGTCGTGATGGGGGCATCTTCCGAGCTGGAGGAATTCAAGGCCTTGCACGAGGCGCCTCTTCCGCCTGATGCCCGCAGTTTTACGGTGAAAAACCCCGGCGAGGGCCAGCGTCTTTTCTTCACGATCCTGGCATACGACCATAATGGCAACCGCTCCGGCAGTATGCCCAAAGTAGCAGCCTTCAAGGACCTCACGCCGCCGGCCCCACCCACGGGGCTCTCGGCCGATCTGGACGAAGCCGGCCACCTGCGTCTCACGTGGCAGCCCAATACCGAACCCGACCTGGCCGGGTACCGGGTGTTCAGCAGCCTGCTGCCCGAAGGCGGATTCGCCAATGCCACGTCCACGCCGCTGGAGGAGCCGCTGTATCTCGATACGCTGTCCTTCAATCGCCTGGTCGAGGATTATTACTTCCGCGTGGTGGCTTTCGACCAAAAGGAAAACTATTCCGAGCCTTCGGAAACGGTGAAAGTGTCCATACCCGATACCATCCCGCCGGTGGCTCCTCTGCTGAAAGATGCCGTGGTGCAAGAAGGCAAAGTACACATCACCTGGATTGCCAGCAGCAGCTTGGACATTGCGGAACACCAGTTACAGCGCCGCAACCTCCCCGAGGGGAAATGGCAGCCGGTTTTTTCCAGCAACAGCACCGAGATCCAGGAATTTACCGATCCGAAAGTTGAACCAGGCAAAAGCTACGAATACCGCCTGCTTGCAATCGACGATGCCGGATTGTCCACCTATTCTTTGAAAACCCGACAGGTAAGCCTGCCAATAGCGCAAAATCTGCCTCTCATCGCTGGCATGGAAGCGAAATGGGTCGGGGACAAAGTCATCGAGCTTCGTTGGAAATTGCCGTATGGCTTTGATGGCAATGTCTTGCTCTATCGCTCCGTGGACGGCGGCAAACCTGTTCTCTATAAAACGCTGAAAGCCCAGGGTTTCCAGGACACCAAGGTCTCGCCTGGCAAAACGTACCGCTACTACGCCGTAGCGCAGTATTCCGGTGGACGCCTCTCTGAGCGGAGTGTCGAAGTGACGGTAAACAGTAGGCAGTGAGCAGTAGGCAGTGAGTAGTGGGCAGTGGGCAGTGGGCAGTGGGCAGATATCCAATTAACAGCAACCAATCATCATGCGAAAGCGATTTACACTCCTGTTTATTCTTCTTTTTTCGGCAATTATCCTGGCGGGTCAAGACCTCTCCAACATAAAGCAGCAAAAGCCATTTGGCATAAGCGGGGGGCTGTCCTTAGGCAGTTATTTGTACGGGGCAAACGGCATCCCGTCCCGGCAGGCGCCTTTTGGGTACAGCGTCAATGCCAACGCGACCTTGAGCTTTTATGGACTTTCGGTGCCGTTTTCCGTGGTCTTCAACGAGCAGGGTCGTCGGTTCCAGCAGCCTTTCAACCGATATGGCCTCAGCCCCACCTGGAAATGGGGCAAGATCCACCTTGGCCACCGGAATTTGAATCTCTCACCTTTCACCCTGGCAGGCCAGACCATGTACATGGCCGGGCTGGAGCTGACCCCGGGCAAGCTGCGCTTTGCGGCGGCTACCGGCCGCTTTTACAATGCCGTCGGTTCCGGTGATCCCAATTTCCAGCGACCCCGCTTCAAGCGATCGGCATTGGCTCTAAAACTTGGAGCCGGAGGGAAAAACGGCGGCTTTTTCGACGTGATATTTTTGAAGGGCAAGGACGACATCAACTCCCTGCCCAACGAACCCGACAGCGTGCGGGCAAAATTGAAAGCACAGGAAAATGCAGTCATCGGTCTCAGCTTCAAACAGCCGTTTGCCAAGCAAAAACTCACGCTCCAATTCGACGGGGCTGCCAGCACCTTCACAGAAGATTTGCGCTTCGAACCAATTGATTTTTCCCAGAAAGCTCCCCAAGTAGAGAACATCGGCTTCATCATCCAGCCCAACGGTTCTTCCCACATCAACTACGCCCTCGAGTCGAGCCTGCGATGGGAAAGCCAACGCTTTGGCCTTGCCGCAACTTACCGCCGCGTCATGCCGGAATACAAAAGCATGGGTGTCAACTACCTGCTCACCGACATCGAGGCGATCACCCTCAATCCCTCGCTAATCCTGGGGGCAGGAAAAACGGTGGTCAGTGGCAGCATCGGTCTGGAACGCAACAACCTCGACCAACACAAATCAGAAGACACCCGCCGCACCATCGGCTCGCTCGACTTGAGCATGAACCCTTCGCCGGTCTTCGGCTTTTTCGCCCAGTACAGCAATTACACCGTTCAGCAACAGGTGTTCAGAGAGGAATTCAGCAACGACAGCATCCTCATCAACCAAATCAACCACAACTTCACCCTGGCGCCGCGCTACACCATCTTGGGCAGCAGCGTTCAACACACATTGCTGCTGACGCTCAACTACCAAATCCTCGACGATCAGAATCAGTTTACAGCGGAATTCACCGAAAACGACCTCGTCAATGTCATCCTCACCTATATGGCCAGTTTCCCTGGTACAGGAATGAACATCCGGGGCAGCCTGAATCACTTCCGCTTCAGCTCCGACCAGTTTGAAAACTCCCGCATAGGCTTTACCGCTGGCCTCAACAAAAAATTTGGGGAAAGTGGATTGACCCTCGGCAGCGACGTGACCTTCAGCAGCATTAATCAGCAGCACAGAACCGGTACCAATATTACGGCCTCTGCATTGCTCGATTTCGCTTTTGGCAAAAGAAACTCAATCTCGCTTCAGGTTTATTATCTGAAAAATAACCTGCCCAGCTTTGGATTCTCGGAAGTCCGAGGGCAGGCGCGGTATAACTACAGGTTTTGATTTCAAGAGACGACATCCTCTTGATTACATCTTTTGCCGGGTCTGTCTCCTTCCTCTTCAGCGATTCCCCCGTTCACATTCCCGTTGACCGCTTCATGCCTGGCGAAGGCTGCATGAGGATGTATATGCTTCATTTCTTCACCATTAATAATTTTTTTTCATGATGAAACGGCAATCTTGTACCTCGTCCTCGACAGTCAGTCGGGTATCAAGTTTTTGTCTATTGATCTGCCTGCTTTGGCCGGCTCTACTTGGTGCCACGACTTACTATGTTTCTCCCTATGGAAATGATGGGAACAGCGGTAGTTCCTGGGCCCAGGCCTACCAGACCCTGCAAAAAGCCATCGAAACGGCAATGGCAGGCGACGAAATCTGGGTCGCCGCCGGCACCTACTATCCGACCAAGGACACCAGCGGCAATGCTTCGCCTGGTGACGCCCGCACCAAAACTTTTTTCATCAACAAAAACATCAAAATCTACGGCGGCTTTGCCGGTACGGAGACCATGCTCTCCGAGCGAAACTGGACCACCAACGTGACCATCCTCTCTGGCGACATCGGCATCCCCGGCGACAACTCCGACAACTGCTTCCACGTGGTGTACATGAAATACTTACCCTCTACAGCCACACTAGATGGGTTCACCATTACGGCAGGGAATGCGAATGGCTACAACTACCCCCATAATTTCGGTGGCGGCATCTTTAACAACGGCTACGGAAGTGGCAACAGCTCCAACCCCACCATTGTAAACTGCAGCTTCTCGGGGAATAATGCCAACCTCAATGGCGGGGCAGTGTATAACGAAGCGGGTGCACTTGGCACCTGCAACCCCAGCTTCACCAACTGCACCTTCTCGGGGAATCATGCCAATTCCAAAGGCGGGGCGGTGTTCAATGAAGGCTCTGGATTTTCAAGCACCTGCAACCCCAGCTTCACCAACTGCACCTTCTCGGGGAATGACGCTGCTTATGGTGGAGCGATTTACAACGATGCCAGTTATAATGGCATCTGCAGCCCCAGCTTCACCAACTGCACCTTCTCGGGGAATGACGCTACAAGTGGCGGGGCGATTTACAACTATTCACGTTATACAGAATCCTGTAGGCCCTCCTTTACAAACTGCAGCTTCTCAGGGAATAATGCCAACTCCAACGGCGGGGCGGTGTACAGCAATGGAATTTCTGGCCCCTCCTTCCCCTCCTTCACCAATTGCATCATCTGGGGAAATTCCTCGGCATTTTACAACCTCCTTTCATTTCCCATACTCCGCTATTCTATCGTGCAGGGTGGATATAGCCCTTGCACCAGTTGCCCCGGCACCAACGGGAACGTAGATCCCCTATTCGTTAGCCAGCCTGCCTACTCGAGCGCCCCCACTACTACAGGAGACTTGCACCTGCAGGCCGGCTCACCAGCCATCGAGGCGGGCACATCGATGGGTGCCCCCGCCACCGACCTGGATGGCAATCCCAGGCCCTCGATCTGTGCCTTTGACATAGGTGCGTATGAGTTCCAGGGTACTGTTCTCCTGCCAACGGCTTCATGCCAGAATGCCACCATCGAAGTGGATGCCATGGGCCAATCAACTCTCGATCCTTTAGAGGTTGACAACGGCAGCACCGCCGATTGTGGGTTGCAGAACATGACTGTGGCGCCTAACACCTTCGATTGCTCCCATATTGGAACTCCTCAAAACGTCACCCTCACCGTCACCGACGTCAATAACAACACCGCCACCTGCTCCGCCACCGTCACCGTGCAGGACAACACGCCACCAACGGCCGTCTGCCTCAACCCGACCATAGGCCTCGACGCCAACGGCCAGGCCAGCATCACCACAGCCGACGTCTTCGACGCAGCCAACAGCTCCGACAACTGTGGCAATCCCTACCCGGTCTTCGTAACGCCCAACACCTTCACCTGCGCCAACATCGGCGCCAACACGGTGACCCTGCAGATCATCGACCTCAACGGCAACACGGCGCTGTGCAACGCCACCGTCACCGTGGTGGACAATATCGCCCCAACAGTGACCTGCAAGAACACCAGTGTAACATTGAACTCGCAGGGACAGGCCAGCATTCAGCCCATCGAAGTTTACGACAGCGGCAATGACAACTGCGGCAATGTGAACCTGCAGAGCGTCAGCCCGAACAGCTTCGATTGCTCGAATGTAGGTGCGAACACGGTCACCCTCACCGTCAACGACGGCCATGGCAACACGGCCACCTGCTCAGCCTCCGTCAGCGTCAACGACAACATGGCACCCACAGCGAAGTGCAAAAACCACTCGGTAGCCCTCGACGCCAACGGCCAGGCCACCATCACGGCCGCCGATGTGAACGATGGCAGCTCCGACAACTGTGGCATTACCGGTTCGTCTGTCAGTCCTTCCTCCTTCGGCTGCGCCAACGTGGGCCCCAATACCGTGACCCTCACCATTACGGATGACAACGGCAACACCGACACTTGCTCAGCCTCCGTCAACATACAGGACAACACCCCGCCTACGGCGCTCTGCCAGAACTTCACCACTGACTTGGACCCCGATGGCACCTACACCCTGGCTCCATCCAGCATCGACAACGGCAGCAGCGACAATTGCTCGGTGAGCCTGAGCGTGTCGCCCAGCCAGTTCGACTGCGGGGATATCGGCGCCAACACGGTGACCCTCACGGCTACCGATCCCTCGGGCAACACGGCCACCTGCTCGGCCACGGTGACCATCAATCCATTCCTGACCATCAGCAGCGTGGCGGTTGTCCATGAGACCTGCCAGGGCTATGGCGACGGACAGATCACCATCAACGTGAACACCACCAGCAACTGCCAGGTGCGCTACTCCATCGACGGAGGTGCCACCTTCCAACTGGTCAATTGGTTCACCGATCTGAGTCCAAACACCTACGACATCGTAGTGGAACTCAACTGCAATGCTTCCTGCAATGCTTCCACCCAAGCCGTGGTCAATGCCGGCCCCGCCCCCACCACCTGGTACAAAGACCTGGATGGCGACGGCTACACCGATGGAGTAACCAACGTCTCCTGCTCGGCACCTGCCGGTTATGTGGCCTGCGCCCAGCCCGGCGATTGCGACGATAACAATGCCGCAGTGAATCCGGGTGCAGCCGAAGCCTGCAACGGCCTCGACGACAACTGCGACGGCATCATCCCGGCTGATGAGCAAGACAACGACGCCGACGGCTACCGCCTCTGCGACGGCGACTGCAATGACTCGAACCCCGCCATCAACCCCGGCGCTGCCGAAGTCTGCAACGGCATCGATGACAACTGCAACGGCCAGATCGACGAAGGCAATCCACCCGCCAACCAGGTGCATGTCGGCAACGTCAACCTCACCTCTCAGGCCGCTGTGGACAACTTCTCCAACTGCTACTACAAGATCCAGGGCAACCTGACCATTTCCGGTACTGCCGTCAACTCGCTTGCCAACCTCAGCAACCTGCAGGAAGTGACTGGAAACGTGTTGATACAAGTCACCAGCTTGCCCAACTTGAACGGGCTGGATGCCCTGACCACCATCGGCGGCTCCCTGACCATCAAGCTCAACAACTACGGCGCCAAGCTGACCAGCCTGAGCGGCCTGGGCAACCTGACCAGCATCGGCCAGAACCTGAACATCTCGTTCAACTTCAGCCTCAGCGACTGTTGCAGCATCGACGACCTGCTGGCCAATGCGGGCGTGGGTGGCTCCATCAGCATCCACCACAACGCCTCGGGCTGCAACAGCGTCAGCGACATCAGCAACAGCTGTGGTGGCAGCAGCATCATCATCCTGCCCGGCAACGGCATTGCCTTCGGGGAAGAATGGGAGCAGCCCCGCATGAGCCTGTTCCCCAACCCGGCCACGACCGAAGTGACGGTACTGCTGGAAGGCCTGGGCGACAAGACGGGTACCCTGGTCATTTCCGACCTGCTCGGCCGAACCATCCTGCAACAGCGCCTCGAGCCTGGCCAAATGCTGGTGAACCTCGATCTTGCCGAGCATGATTTGGGCACCGGAATTTACCAGGTGGTGCTTCGGACGGATATGGAGCAGTTGGTGCAGCGGCTGGTGATCGAGCGGTGAGATCGTTTCTCAAAAACATACTGCGCAGGGCGGCACCCGTGATTGGGGTCGCCCTGCGGTTTTTTTCGAAGTGGAAAAGAACCGCCTCTGTATGCGCTCATGAAGGATTTTTTTTAAAACATTTCTTTTTATTTGAGCATTACAAACAAACATTTTGTTTAGCACAATTGCGCCCTTTTCTTAAATTTGCCGGCGTCCGGCAACGGCATCGAGACAGGTGAGATGAGACGACACACGCCTTTCAACAAGAGTACTCCATGGCCAAATCCAAAAAGAATACTTTCAAACCCGATCCTTCCCATTCGAACCACAACGGAAACGCACATAGCGAGGATCACGTGCTGACCATTTCCGGCATGTATCAGGACTATTTCCTGGACTATGCCTCGTACGTGATTTTGGAGCGGGCCGTACCAGCCATCGAAGACGGCTTGAAGCCCGTGCAGCGACGCATCCTGCATGCGATGTACGAAATGCACGACGGCCGCTTCCACAAGGTTGCCAACATCATTGGTCAAACGATGCAATACCACCCCCATGGCGATGCGGCCATCGGGGATGCGCTGGTGAACCTGGGGCAAAAAGACCTGCTCATCGAGACACAAGGCAACTGGGGCGACTACCGCACGGGCGACTCGGCCGCAGCACCCCGCTACATAGAAGCGAGGCTTTCGAAGTTCGCCCTCGAAGTGGCTTTCAACCCACAGACCACCCGTTGGCAACTCAGCTACGACGGCCGCAAAAAGGAGCCCATTACCTTGCCCATGAAGTTCCCCCTGGTGCTAGCACAAGGAGCCGACGGCATCGCCGTGGGCCTCTCGACCAAAATTTTGCCCCACAACTTCAACGAGCTGTGCAAGGCCTCCATCGACATCTTGCGGGGTAAAAAGGTCAAGATTTACCCCGACTTCCCCACGGGTGGCATGGTGGACGTCAGCGAGTACAACGGCGGGGCGCGCGGCGGCCGCATCAAGTCGCGGGCCCGCATCGAAAAGGCGGACAAAAACCTGTTGTTGATCAAGGACCTGCCTTTCGGCGTCACCACCGACGCCCTCATCGACAGCATCACCAAGGCCGCTGAAAAGGGCAAGATCAAGATCAAGAAGATCGACGACAACACCGCCGCCGAAGTGGAAATCGCCATCGAGCTGGCGCCGGGTGTATCGCCCGACCTCGCCATCGATGCCCTGTATGCGTTCACGGCTTGCGAAACCAGCATCTCGCCCAACGCCTGCGTGATCATCGACAACAAGCCCCACTTCACCACGGTAGAAGAAATCCTGCGCATTTGCACGGAAAATACCCGGGAGCTGCTGCGCCAAGAGCTGGAGATCAAACTCGGTGAACTGCGCGAGAAATGGTTTTTCGCCAGCCTCGAAAAGATCTTCATCGAAAACAGGGTGTACCACCACATCGAGGATTGTGAAAGCTGGGAGGAAGTGCTGCAAACCATCCACCGCGAGATGCGCAAGTACGTGCTGACCCCCTCCGATAAGCCTGTCAAGAACGACAAGCGCCTGCGGCTGTTCCGGGAACTGACCGACGACGACGTGGTGCGCCTGACGGAAATCCGCATCAAGCGCATTTCTAAGTACAACTCCTTCAAGGCCGACGAGCAGATCCAAGCCCTGCTCGACGAGTTGGCACAAACCGAACACCACCTGGCCAACCTGACCGACTATACCATCGCCTGGTATGAAAAATTGATGGAGAAATACGGCAAGGGACGCGAGCGCAAAACTGTCATCACGAGCTTTGAAAAAGTGGAGGCCGTGGAGGTGGTGGCCAACAACGCCAAGTTGTACGTCAACCGCAAGGAAGGCTTCATTGGCATGGGCCTGCGCAAGGACGAGTTCGTCTGCGAGTGTTCCGACATCGACGACATCATCGTCTTCCGGCGGGATGGCAAGTTCCAGGTAGTGCGCATTGCCGACAAGGTCTTCGTCGGCAAGGACATCATACACGTGGCGGTTTGGAAAAAAGGCGACGAGCGCACCACCTACAACATGATTTACCTGGATGGGAAAACGGGACGCAGTTTTGCAAAGCGCTTCAACGTCACTGCCATCACCCGCGACAAAGAGTACGACCTCACGGCAGGCAATCCCAACTCCAAGGTGCTGTACTTCTCAGCCAACCCCAACGGCGAAGCCGAGATCGTCACTGTGACGCTCAGCCCCAACTGCTCGGCCCGCATCAAGACCTTCGACTATGGTTTCGCCGACTTGGCCATCAAGGGCCGCAGCTCCAAGGGGAACATCGTCACCAAGTATCCGGTGAAAAAGATCGTCCTCAAAGAACAGGGGCAGTCCACCATTGGCGCCATGAAGGTGTGGATGGACGAAGTCAGCGGCCGCCTCAACACCGACGGCAGAGGCCGCTTCCTGGGCGAGTTCGACACTGGCGACTACATCCTGGCCATTTACAAGGATGGCACCTACGAGGTGGCCACTTTCGACCTCTTGCGCCGCTTCGAGGCCGAGCACCTCGTTTACATCGGCCTGTTCGACGTGGACGCTCCCCTCGCCGCCATCTATTTCGACGGCAACAAGCAAAAGACCATGGTGAAGCGCTTCTACATCGAAACCACCTCCACCGACCAGCGCTTCAGCTTCATCACCGACCACAAGCAGTCGAAGCTATACTACGCCACCGCCAAGCCCGACCCCGTCGTGCGCTACAGTTACATGGCCAAGTCCAAAAAGCGCGAAGCCGAGGTCAACCTGGCTGAATTCGTGGACATCAAGGGCTGGAAAGCCATCGGCAACAAACTGACCGACCACAAGCTGCTCACCGTCAAAGAAGTGGCTTCAGCCAACGAAGCGCAATCGCCACCCAACGACGACGGCGCCGAGGTCGAAAAAGCCAAGTCCGCCAAATCTTCCAAGCAAAAAAAATCCAGGGCCGCGACTACCAAAAAGCAAGACGCTCCACCGAAGTCCGATACACTCCGCCCCGGCGACACCATCGAATTCGACGTGGATGAGAAAGGGCAGGGAAAGCTTTTCTAAGCTCATATCTGCCGATGCACGCTGGTGAACCGCCGTCTGCGCTTCGAGCCCTGCCTCACCGAACGGGTTGGCTGAATGGGCAACATGCATGGTCTTGATTCCTTGCCCCTTGGGGGCCACTGGCTCGAGAATTTCTTTGCGAACAACCAGCATGTGCATCAGCCCTGCATGAACAAAAGCCCGCTGAGCGGGTTCCGCGCACAGCCTTTACGCAGCCGAGCAGCTACACCTAATTTCGCATCCTTTCTCCAAGACTCGTCCGCATGAGCGAAATCAAAGACAATGCCCTCGAAAAAACGGCCCTGCCCCCCCAGCGGGAGGCCGGCAACGGATTGCCGAACGAGGAGGCCTACATCGAAGTCATTGGAGCCCGGGAACACAACCTGAAGGACATCGACGTGCGCATCCCGCGCAATGAGCTCGTGGTCATCACCGGTATCAGCGGCAGTGGCAAGAGCTCCTTGGCCTTCGACACCATCTACGCCGAAGGGCAGCGCCGTTACATGGAGACTTTCAACGCCTATGCCCGCCAATTCCTGGGCACGATGGAGCGCCCCGATGTGGAAATGATCACCGGCCTCAGCCCCGTCATTTCCATCGAGCAAAAAACCACTGGCCGCAACCCTCGATCCACCGTCGGTACCATCACCGAGATTTACGACTTCCTGCGCCTGCTCTATGCCCGCATAGGCGAGGCCTATTCCTACCTCACGGGCAAAAAAATGGTGCGGTACAGCGAGGAACAAATGCTGGAGCAAATCCTCGAGCGTTTCGAGGGTCGAAAGATCATGCTGCTGGCTCCGCTGGTACGAGGCCGCAAGGGTCACTACCGCGAACTCTTCGACCAAATGCGCAAGCAGGGCTACACCAAGGTGCGCGTCGACGGGGAAATCCTCGAGCTCACGCCTGGCATGCAGGTGGACCGTTATAAAGTGCACGACATCGAGCTGGTGGTGGACCGCCTCAGCGTGGCCACACAACGCCGCGAGCGCCTCGCCTCCAGCCTTCAAACCGCCTTGCGCATGGGCGACGGGCTCATCATGGTACTCGACATGGAAGCCGACGGCAAACCCATCGCCTTCAGTAAAACCCTCATGGACCCCGAAACGGGGCTCAGCTACGAGGAGCCATCTCCCAACACCTTTTCCTTCAACTCACCCTACGGTGCTTGCCCCGATTGCAACGGCCTCGGCCAGATCAACACCGTGGACCTCGACAAGGTAATCCCCGATCCCTCCAAAAGCATCGAGGAAATGGGCATCGCACCCTTTGGCGAGGTGCGCGACAACTACACCTTCAAGCAGCTGCGCGCCATTGCCAAAAAATACAAGTTCAGCTTCTCCACGCCCATCGAGGACATCCCCAAGAAAGCCCTCGACGTCATCCTCTACGGAGGCGATGAGTCCTTCAAGGTCAACCTCAATTTCGCCCAATCGGAGTTCGTGTACAGCCTCGGCTATGAGGGCTTGGTCAACCAAATCAAACGTTGGTACGAGGAAACCACCTCCGAAAAGATCCGCCAGTGGGCCGAGGAATTCATGACCGTGACGACCTGCCCCACCTGCCAGGGTTTCCGCCTCAAAAAAGAAAGCCTCCACTTCAAAATCGCCGACAAGCACATCGGCGAGCTGGCTCAAATGGACTTGGCCACCCTTGCCCATTGGATCGAACACCTCGAGCAACACCTCTCCGAACGGCAAAAGGCCATCGGCCACGAAGTACTGAAGGAAATCCGGCTGCGACTCGGCTTCCTGCTGCACGTAGGCCTCGACTACCTCAGCCTCGACCGCCCCGCCCGTACCCTCTCCGGCGGAGAAAGCCAGCGCATACGCCTGGCCACCCAGATCGGCTCCCAGCTCACAGGCATCACCTACATCCTCGACGAACCAAGCATCGGCTTGCACCAGCGCGACAACCACCGCCTCATCGAAGCCCTGCGCGAACTCACCCTCCTCGACAACACCGTCATCGTCGTCGAACACGACCGCGACATCATGCTCGCCGCCGATTACCTCATCGACCTCGGCCCCGGCGCCGGCAAACACGGCGGCCATGTGGTGGCCCAAGGCAAGCCCGAAGCATTCAAAGACTTCCACACCCTCACCGCCGATTACCTCGCCGGTCGCCGCTCCATCGACGTTCCGAAAAAACGGCGCAAGGGCAGCGGCAAAACCCTCGAGCTCATCGGTGCTTCCGGTCACAACCTCCAAGACGTCACCCTGCGCATACCCCTCGGCACCTTCACCTGCATCACCGGTGTGAGCGGCAGCGGCAAGAGCAGCCTCATCAACGAGACCCTCTACCCCATCCTGCGAAACCACTTCTACAAAAGCCTCCAGCGCCCCCTGCCCTATCGCGAAATCCGCGGCCTGGAACACCTCGACAAAGTCATCGAAATTGACCAGTCGCCCATCGGGCGCACCCCCCGCTCCAACCCCGCCACCTACACCAAGGTCTTCGACGACATCCGCCGGCTGTTCGCCGACCTGCCTGAGTCAAAAATCAGAGGCTACAAGCCCGGACGGTTTTCCTTCAACGTCAAAGGGGGGCGTTGCGAAGTTTGTCAGGGTAGTGGCCAAAGGGTCATCGAGATGAATTTCCTGCCCGACGTCTATGTGGAGTGTGAAAGTTGCCTGGGACGCCGCTACAACAGGGAAACCCTCGAGGTGCTCTACCGCGGCAAGAGCATCAACGACGTGCTCAACATGACCGTCAGCGAAGCCGTGGAATTCTTCGAAAAAATCCCCAAAATCCACCGCCGGCTCAAAACCCTCGAAGACGTCGGCCTCGGGTACATCACCCTCGGTCAGCAAGCCACCACCTTGTCGGGTGGCGAAGCCCAGCGCGTCAAGCTGTCCGAAGAGCTGTCGAAACGCGACACGGGCAATACCCTCTACATCCTCGACGAACCCACCACCGGCCTCCATTTCGAAGACATCCGCCACCTGTTGCGCGTGCTGAACAAACTCGTGGACAAAGGCAACACCGTCCTCGTCATCGAACACAACATGGACGTGATCAAAACCGCAGACTGGATCGTGGACCTCGGCCCGGAAGGTGGCAGCAGAGGTGGCCATATCGTGTGCGAGGGCACCCCCGAGCAGGTCGCAGGCATCGAAAACAGCTACACCGGTCAGTTTCTTCGCATGGAACTTGGATTGAATTGAGGCATCAGCCCCCTCTTGGAAGGCTGTCTGCTGGTCCAGCGGCTGCTGATCGAGCGGTAGGTTTTCCAATACACGCATGCGTTGAAGGGCGCCCCCATTTCGGGTCGCCCTCTGGTGTTAGGCGGATATCTGCTCGACTCGTCGCTGCGGCTTCCAAGGCGGGGCATGCACTGACGGCATCGGCAGGCTGGGGCCGGTTGCGTACCTTGCGGCCCAAACGACAACGCCATGAAAGAGGAACGACCGAAGCTGCACATCGAATGGAGCCACATGGATTACGTCATGGAGGCCCTGGCGTTTACAGGGGCCGTGTCGGGAGTCCTGATAGCCGTGGCACATTTTGGGGAATTGCCCGACCGCATCCCCATCCATTTCGACGGCCGGGGCGAGCCCAACGGCTGGGGTCCGCGGGCGGCCGTGTGGTTGATACCCTTGCTCGGGTTGGGGCTGTATGTGATGATGACCTTTATGAACCGCTTTCCTCACACTTTCAACTACCCGGTGAAAATCACGGCCGAAAATGCGGAGTACCACTATCGCCTCACCACTCGACTCATCCGCTTTTTGAAAACCTTCATCTGCGTGGCCTTTGCCTTGATCACCTGGCACATCATCGCGGTGGCCAAAGGCGAATTGGCCGGCCTGCCTGGTTGGTTCCTGTGGGTCTTTCTGGCTGGCACCATCCTGCCCACTTTCGTGTATTTTTTCCTGATTTCGAAAAAGAAAACCTGAACACCTGCCCACGATGCAGCCCTGGAAAATTTGGATCGACACGGGGGGCACCTTTACCGACTGCATAGCCCTGGATCCCGACGGGCGCGTGCACCGATGCAAGGTGCTCAGTTCGGCCCGTCTGCGCGGGCGCATCGTGGAGCGGCTTGGCCCCCGCACCTGGCGCATGGAACAACATTGGGGCGTCGATGCGGACATCTTCGCAGGATATCGCTTTCGCTTGACGGGCCACATGGATGAGGAGCACGAGGTACAGGCCACGGATTTGGCCACAGGCATTATCGAGGTCGAGGATTTACCCCAGGAACTGGAATTGCCTTGTTTCTTCGAGATATGGACCGAAGAGGAGGCACCGGTGCTGGCCGCGCGGCTGGTGACGCAAACGCCCCTCGGCCAACCGCTACCCCCCCTGGAAATGCGCCTGGGCACAACCAAGGGCACCAATGCCCTGCTCGAGGGTCAAACCGCTCGGGTGACCCTGGTGACCACCCGAGGTTTTGCCGACCTGCCCTATATCGGCACGCAGCAGCGACCTCATCTTTTCCAAAGCCGTATCCCCGAGCCCGTTCTGTTGCACGATGCAGTGGTCGAGGTGGAGGAGCGGATTGGAGCCAATGGGGAGGTGATCGAAGCCCTTAGTGCCGAGCACCTCGAAGCGGTGGTGAACGCCTGCCAGCAAAACGGTACCACGGCGGTGGCTGTGGCACTGCTGCACGCCTGGTGCAATCCCATCCACGAACGAAGCATCGAAATGGCGCTGCGGCAAGCGGGCTGGCAACACGTGAGCACCAGCCATGCCCTCATGCCCGGCATCAAGCTGTTGCCCCGCATGCAAACGGCCCTCGTGGACGCCGGGCTTACGCCCGTTTTGGATGATTATCTTCGAAAAATCACGTCGAGTCTGTCGCGTGGCAGCCAGCTCCACGTGATGACGAGCGCCGGTGGCCTGGTGAGCTCGCTCGGGTTTCGGGCCAAGGACAGCCTGTTGAGTGGGCCTGCCGGCGGCGTGGTGGGTGCCGGAGCCGTCGCCAAGGCCTTGGGTTACGAGCGCGTGCTGACCCTCGACATGGGCGGCACCAGCACCGACACGGCACGCTACGAAGGCCGGGCCGACTACGCCTATACCACCCGCGTGGCCGGCGTAGAGCTGTCCTTGCCCTGCATGCGCATTGAAACGGTGGCGGCTGGGGGCGGCAGCATCTGCTGGTTCGATGGCCACAAGCTGTGCGTGGGGCCCCGCAGTGCCGGTGCCTCGCCGGGGCCGGCGTGCTATGGCGCTGGAGGTCCGTTTACCATCACGGACGTGAACTTGCTGCTCGGCAAACTCGACCCCTCGGCCATGGGGATTCCGGTGAGCCGCGAAGCCGCCATGGCTGCTTTGCGCTCGCTCGCGGCCGAAGTGGAAGCGCACACGGGGCAAAAGCTCGACGAGATGGAATTGCTGCGGGGGTTCGAGCGCATTGCGGACGAGAAAATGGCCGAAGCCATCCGCCGGATTTCGGTGGCGAGGGGTTTCGATCCTCGAGACCATGCCCTGCTGGTATTCGGAGGGGCGGGCGGCCTGCATGCGTGCCGCATTGCCGAGCTGTTGCACATGCGCACAGTGATACTGCCCTACGACGGTGGCCTGCTGAGCGCGTTCGGCATGGGCCGGGCAGGCGTGGAGCGCATGGTGCACCGGCAGGTGCTGCTGCTGTGGAACGATTGCCAAACCCAGCTGGACTCTCTGGTTGCAGAGGCCTCGGCGGATGCGCTCAGGCAGCTGGCACAAGAAGGCATCGAAGGAACTGAAGCCAAGGTGCGAGAAGTGCTGGTGTACTTGCGGTTCCGAGGGCAGGAGCAAAGCCTCGAACTGAGCTGGCAGGGCAATGCCGAAGCCCTGGTGCCGCTTTTCGAAGAAAAGTACCGGGAATTATACGGCCACCTGCCGCAAGGCCTGCCCGTGGAAGTGGAAAGCATCAAGGTATTTGCCACTGGTGGTGTGCAATCGGGCCTGTTGCCGCCCGATGCTGTGAAAACACCTCGCGCTGCAGAGGGAGTGCGCTGGTGGGACTCGCTGGAGCCGGGCGAGCGTCTGGAGGGGCCGCTGAGGCTTTTGCACCGGTTTTGCACCGCCTGGGTGGCACCGGGCTGGAGTGTGCACGTGCGCGAGGGCCGAAACGTCGTGCTCGAGCTGTCGTCGGCCGAGGAGGCCGTCAACTTCAGTAGCCCCCGAAGCCATTTCCATTTTTCGAAAAAAGAAAAAAAGGCGCCGCCGCAGGCGGCAGCGAGAGCGGGTCATTTTTTGGAAAAAGAAAACCACCATGGCCCTCCGCCATGGACAGATGGAACGCCCGGACACCACGGGCAAGCCGACCCCATCGGGCTGGAATTGTTCACCAACCGATTCACGGCCATCGCCGAGGAGATGGGGGCCTTGTTGCAGCGCACGGCATTTTCCGTCAACATCAAAGAGCGGATGGACTTTAGCTGCGCCCTGCTGACGCCGCAGGCGCATCTGCTGGTCAACGCACCACACATCCCCGTCCATCTTGGCAGCCTGGGCGTCTGTGCCCGGTTGGTGTTGGAGGTGTTGCCCTTGGGCCCGGGAGACGTAGCCCTGACCAACCACCCGCGCTACGGCGGCTCGCACCTGCCCGACCTGACGCTGCTGGCTCCGGTGTACGAGCGGGAGGACGGTGGCCGCCTGTTGGGATACGTCATCAACAGGGCTCACCATGCCGAATTGGGCGGCCGACGGCCGGGCAGCATGCCTCCCGATGCCCGTACCCTCGTCGAGGAAGGTGTGGTCTTCGCTCCGATGCGACTGGTGGAGGGCGGTAGCGTCCACTGGGACCGGATCGAACGGATGCTGCTGGAAGCCCCCTGGCCGAGCCGGGCCCCAAGGGAGAACATGGCCGATTTGAAAGCCGCGCTGGCATCGCTCCACAGAGGGGCCTCCATGCTGCGGCAGCTGGCCCAACAGCACGGCGCTGAAGTGGTGTGGCAATACATGCAAGGCCTGCAGGGCATCGCAGAAGCGGCCATCCAGGAGGTGCTCCTGCCGTGGCGGGGCCAGCGCTTCGAGGCCGAAGAGCACCTCGACGACGGTCACCGCATCAAAGTGGCCATCGAAGTGGATGAGCAAACCATGCGCATCGACTTCAGTGGCACTTCCGGTGTGCATCCCTTCAACTTGAACGCCAACGTGGCCATCGTGTACAGCGTGGTGATCTACGTGTTGAGGCTGCTTTGTGGTCGCGACATTCCCCTCAACGAAGGCCTGATGCGAGGAGTGGACATCGTCCTGCCTCCGGGGTGCTTCCTCCATCCCGATTTTGCCGACGACCCGGCAGCCTGCCCAGCAGTGGTAGGTGGCAATACCGAGGTGAGTCAACGCTTGGTGGACACCCTGCTCAAAGCCCTGTCGCCATTGGCCAAGGTAGCGTGCAGCCAGGGAACGATGAACAACCTGCTTTTTGGCAATCGGACTTTCGGCTATTACGAGACCATCGGCGGGGGGGCTGGCGCAGGAGCGGGATTCCACGGGCGTAGCGGCGTGCATCAACACATGACCAACACGCGCATCACCGATCCCGAGGATTTGGAGTTCCGCTATCCGGTGCGGCTGCGGCGCTTCGCCCTTCGCCGGGGTTCAGGCGGGAAGGGTTGTTGGCAGGGGGGCGACGGCATCGTGCGCGAGCTGGAGTTCCTGGAGGCGGTGGAGGTGACGCTGCTGACCCAGCACCGGGTGGAGAGGCCCTACGGACTGGAAGGGGGTTCAGCGGGGGCAGCGGGGCAACAATACCTGATCAGGGTCAACGGGGAACGCCTGGCGCTCGGTGGAGTGGACAGCTGCGATGCCGAGCCGGGAGACAGGCTGGTAGTGGAAACGCCAGGAGGAGGAGGTTACGGCTCGCCGTGAAGAATGATTCCCGAGGGCCTTCGGAGGCCACAGTGGATCTACGCTTCGGTTTGCTCTTCGGCTTCGTCGTGTTTGCCATTTCCATTGAGGATGCCCAGGACGGCCAGCGCCTTTTCCGAAGCGGTTTGTTCAGCGCTTTTCTTGTTGAAGTCGTCGGCGGTGGCGAGTTTCTTGCCATCGACGAGTACGGCGACCTTGAAGCGGTCGCGCTTTTCGAATTTGTATCTGGCGACGAGCTTGTAGGTGACCGTCTGGCCGTGTTTTTGGCACCATTCGAGGAGCTGACTCTTGTAGTTGTCGTCGTATTTTTCGAGTTCGTGCACGTTGACGTAGTTGCGCAACAACTTGTTGATGACGAATCGGCGTGTGCCCTTGTATCCTGCTTCGAGATAAACGGCACCGACGAGGGCTTCGACGGCGTTACCGAGCATGGAGCGGCTCAGCCGCGTGTTGCTGTATTCCTGCAGGAGCATATCGAGGCCCATCTTGTCGCCGATCTTGTTGAGGGTGTTTCGCTTGACGATCTTGGAGCGCATCTTGGTGAGGAAGCCTTCGTTGGCGTTGGGGTATTTCTGGAAGAGGTATTCCGCCACGATGGTTCCCAGCACGGCGTCGCCGAGGTATTCGAGGCGCTCGTTGTTCTGCATGGCGTAAGCCTTGTCGGAGGGGTTGCTCTTGTGGGAAAAGGCGAGTTTGAACAGAGACAGCCGGGCAGGCGTAAAGCCCAGGATGGGGCGCAGTCGCCTGGCGAATTCCCTGTCCGGATGCAGGTACTTGTTGTACAGTCGAAGGAATGTCCGGATCAAGCTTGCAAGTTTTTTTGCCGCCGGTCATTGGGTGGCACCGACGGCTGGTTTTGAGAAACAAACTGCACGCCCAGCTTCCGGGTACATCCCGGGGCTGGCAAGAGCGCATATATGAGCCAACAACCGGACTGGTAGCAGGGAGGCGGGATCAGGATTTGCAAGCTTGCGGGTTACGGGTGCCTGTCGACCCCTAACTCGCAGGGTTATTTTAGGAAGTTGCCTGATGGCTGCGCTGGCAGCCGCCTGACGCACACGCCTTCCGTTTTTGGTCACCGCTGCTATAGCGCGTCGGTCGAAACGGGGCAGCGGAGGGGTATCCGGTTGTCAATTGTCGAACTTGCGAATGATGACCGTGGCGTTGTGCCCTCCGAAGCCGAAAGTATTGCTCAAAATGGCCCGCACGGGGCGTTCCTGGGCTTGGTTGAAAGTGAGGTTCAGCTTCGGGTCGATTTCCGGGTCATCGGTAAAATGGTTGATCGTGGGCGGCACAAAGTTATAATTAATGGCCAGAATTCCAGCGATGGCCTCGATGGCGCCTGCAGCGCCGAGCAGGTGGCCAGTCATGGACTTGGTAGAGCTGATGTTGAGTTTGTAAGCTGCTTCACCAAAGACCTGCTGGATGGCTTTGATTTCGGCGACATCACCCAGAGGGGTCGAGGTTCCGTGTACGTTGATGTAGTCGATATCTTCAGGATTCATGCCAGCTTCTTCGAGGGCGGTGCGCATGACGCTGGCGGCGCCGAGCCCTTCGGGGTGGGGAGCCGTGATGTGGTAGGCGTCGGCGGTGGCCGCAGCGCCCACGATTTCGCCGTAGATGGGAGCGCCACGGCGGCGGGCGTGTTCGAGGTCTTCGAGCACGAGTGCGCCGGCCCCTTCACCGAGTACGAAACCATCGCGATCGGCGTCGAAAGGACGCGAAGCGGTGAGGTAGTCGTCGTTGCGGGTACTGAGCGCTTTCATGGCGCTGAAGCCACCCAGCCCCACTTCGGTAATGGCGGCTTCGGCCCCTCCACAGATGACGACGTCGTTGCGGCCGATGCGTATGGCGTCGTAGGCAGCCATGATGGCATGGGTGGAAGAGGCACAGGCCGAGACGATGCCGTAGTTGATGCCGCGGAAGCCGTATTTCATGGAAATGAGGCCGGCGGCAATGTCAATGATCATTTTGGGAATGAGGAAAGGGCTGAAGCGCGGCACTTTGTCGCCGCGCACGTATTCCTCCACGGCCTCCTCGAGTGAACGCATCCCGCCGATGCCCGAGGAGACGATTACACCGGTGCGCTCCAAGTCGAGCTTGTCGGGATCGAGGCCTGCCATCTGGATGGCTTCGTCGGCAGTGACCATGGCATAGACGGAGAAGCGGTCCATGCGGCGCACTTCGCGCCTGTCGATGAAGTCTTCGGGGTTGAAGTCTTTGATTTCGCAGGCGAAGCGCGTTTTGAACTGGGAGGTATCGAAGTAGGTGATGGGATTGGCGCCGCTGACGCCTTTCTGCAAACCTTCGAGGTATGCCGGTATGTCGTTGCCAATGGGGGTGAGGGCACCCATGCCCGTTATGACGACCCTTCTCATATAACTGATTTTTGGGTTGCAGCAGGATGCCAGAGGTGGCTTGTTTCCAGGGCATCCATGCTGAAACAGTTACCTCGACTTGGGTTGGTGGAGAAATCAAAAACCGGTGAGTGGGACACTCCGCCGGTTTTTGATTGTGCTGAATGGAAGCCGGAAAGGCTTATTTGTTGACGTGGGCTTCGAGGTATTCGATGGCTTGTCCTACGGTCTGAATTTTTTCCGCCTGCTCGTCGGGGATGGAAATGTCGAATTCCTTTTCCAGCTCCATGATGAGCTCGACGGTGTCAAGAGAATCGGCACCGAGGTCGCCGGTGAAAGAGGCTTCAGGAGTGATTTCCGACTCGTCCACACCGAGCTTGTCCACGATGATTTTTTTGACGCGTTCAGCAATGCTAGACATAAGCAAAATCCTTTTGGTAGTGGTTGTTTGAAATTTGCCGCAAAGAAAGAGAAACCGGAACGATTCCCACAAGCTTTTGCAATACAAATTAGCCGCCGAGCCTCCAAGCAATTTTTACAGGGGGCTTTTTGACGGCAAAACCCTTCACCGTACTTTTGGCGCTCCTCGTGCAGCGGTGTCCCCCGGCAGGGAAGACCCCGCTGCCCCAGCCCGCCACCACGTAAGGCCAATCCACCGCCTCCTGTGCAGCTTTTGCATGCGCAGATCAACCACAGGAAGGCTTTCAGTTCAGTACTTCTTCCGAACAGTCGCCTCATCGGCCCCTGATCGCTTCAGAATATCCTATGAATCAACCTCCGCAGAACAATACAAAGATCGTGGCCACCGTCGGCCCGGCGAGCAACTCCTACGAAATGCTGCTGGCCCTGGCCCGTGCCGGCGTGGACATTTTCCGGCTCAACTTCTCGCATGGTACCCATGAAGACCACCGCAAGGTCATCCAGCATATCACCTATATCAACGAAACCTACGACTACCACGTAGGCATCCTCGCCGACCTGCAAGGCCCCAAGCTGCGCGTCGGCAAAATCAAGGACGAACCCCTCATGCTGGAACCCGGTGACATCATCCACTTCGTCAGCCATGAATGCGAGGGCACACCCGAACACATCTACATGAGTTACCAGGAACTGCCCCGCGACGTAAACCCCGGCGAACTCATCCTGGTGGACGACGGCAAGATCCGCCTCGAGGTACTCGAAACCAACCGCACCGATACCGTAAAGCTCAAGGTATTGGTAGGTGGACCACTCAAGAGCAACAAGGGCGTCAACCTGCCCCATACCAAAGTGAAGCTGCCGGCCCTGACCGAAAAAGACCTCGAAGACCTCGAGTTCATCCTCACCCAGCCCGTCAACTGGGTCGCCCTGTCGTTCGTCCGCTCGCCAAAAGACATCAAGGACTTGCGCCGCCGTATCGAGAGCCGTGGCCACCCCGCCAAGATCATCGCCAAAATCGAGAAGCCCGAAGCCGTCGCCAACATCGACAAGATCATCAAAGCCAGCAATGGTATCATGATCGCCCGCGGCGACCTCGGCATCGAAATGCCCATCGAACAACTGCCGCTCATTCAGAAAACCATCATCCGCAAGTGCTTGCAGCGCGCCAGACCCGTCATCGTGGCCACTCAGATGATGGAGACCATGATCGACCACCCTACCCCTTCCAGGCCTGAAGTGACCGACGTGGCCAACGCCGTACTCGACGGGGCCGATGCCGTCATGCTCAGCGGTGAAACGGCCGTAGGCAAGTATCCCGTGGAGGTCGTTCAAACCATGAACCGCATCATAGAGGTGGTCGAAAACGACGAAAGCTTCCACATCGAGCCCCCCAAGGCCGTGCCCAAAGCCAGTACCTTCCACAGCGACGTCATCTGCTTCGCCGCCGTGGACGTAGCCGCCGAGATCAACGCCAAAGCGCTCATCGGCCTCACCGTCCAGGGCTATACGGCTTTCAAAATCTCCTCCTGCCGGCCCAAACGCCGCATCTTCATCTTCTCCGACCGCATGTACATGCTTGCCACACTCAACCTGGTCTGGGGCGTCAAAGGCTACTACTACGACAAGTTCACAACCACCGACGACACCATCGCCGACGTGATCGAAATCCTCAAAAAAGACGGCCAACTGCAGCCCGGCGACTACGTGGTGAACGTGGGCGCCATGCCCCTGCACGCACGCAAACGCACCAACATGCTCAAGATCACCGAGGTGGAATGAGTCGGTGAGGAGTGAGTCGCATAAAATGCAATGGCCCACATCCGTCCCAGGAGCGATGGGCTGCGGGGCGGAATCAGACCGGAAATTTTTCTTACCCTTGCCCCTGGCAATTGCAATTCAAATTCCCAGATGAAAGTCAAGATCATCAACCGATCGCCCTACCCCCTGCCGGCGTATGAGACCCCCGGCAGTGCCGGCATGGATCTGCGGGCCCACCTCAGCGAGCCGGTAACCTTGCAGCCCCTGGAGCGCAAACTCATACCCACCGGCCTGTATATCGAGCTGCCTGCTGGCTTCGAAGCGCAGGTCAGACCCCGCAGCGGTTTGGCCTTCAAAAAAGGGCTCGGCGTGGTCAATGCACCCGGCACCATCGACAGCGATTACCGCGGCGAGATCAAGGTCATTCTCATCAACCTTTCCACTACGGCCCAAACCATCGAGCCAGGAGAGCGCATCGCACAATTGGTCATCGCCCGCTACGAGCAAATCAGTTGGGAATCCGTGGAAGTGCTTTCCGACACCCAACGAGGGGCAGGAGGCTTTGGCAGTACTGGTTCCTGAGGAACGGAATTTGCCCTGCAACCCGGGCCGCCCGGCAGCGATGGCGGCCAGAAATGATCAAAAGGTAAACCCGAGATATGAGAATCATCATCCCCATGGCTGGCCGGGGCACGCGCCTGCGTCCCCATACCCTGACCCTTCCCAAACCCCTCATTCCCATCGCTGGCAAACCCATGGTCCAGCGCATCGTCGAAGACCTCACTGCAGGCTATGAAGGCCCCATCGAAGAGATCGCTTTCGTCATTGGCGACTTTGGAACCGAGGTGGAACGCCAGCTCGCCGACATTGCCCGACGCTTTGGGGCCCAGGCGCGCATCTACTATCAGGAAGAACCCTTGGGAGTGGCTCACGCCATCGGCTGCGCGGGCCCCAGCCTCGAAGGGCCTGTGTTCATAGCCTTTTCGGATACCCTCTTCCGGGCTGATTTCCGCTTCGACCCCCAGGCCGATGGCGTCATTTGGGTGAAAAAAGTGGAAGACCCCTCGGCCTTCGGTGTCGTCAAGGTGAACGAGCAAGGCATCATCACCGAGTTCGTAGAAAAGTCGCCTGTATTCGTGTCCGATTTGGCCATCGTCGGCCTTTATTACATCCGCGACGGGGCTTATCTGCGCTCCGAAATCGAGCGACTCATCCGGGAAGACATTCGCGACAAAGGCGAATACCAGATCACTTCCGTGCTCGAAAACATGAAAAACCAGGGCAGGCAATTTTTGGCCGCTACCATCGACGAGTGGCTCGACTGCGGCAACAAACATCACATCATTCAGACCAACCGGCGCATGCTCGAAATCAAAAGAGATGTCGAAACATTGCAACATCCCGAAGCCAAAATCGAGCATAGTATCATCATCGAACCCTGTTACATCGGCCCTGGTGCACACATACGACATTCGGTGGTAGGCCCCTATGCATCCGTGGGCGCCCGCACCCTGCTCGAAAACTCTATCGTGACAAACAGCGTTATTCAGGACGATTCCAAAGTCCGAAATGCCCTGCTGACAGATTCGCTCATCGGCAACCACGTACACTATGCCGGCCGCTTTTCCGACGTCAGCATCGGCGATTATTCAACCATATCGGAATGAAAATCAAAACCCTGCCGCCCCTCCTGCTGCTTTGCCTCGCACTGACTGCCAACGCCCAGCACGACCACGAACTGGTCAGCGAGGAAGTGGTCAACACCGAAGCAACCTTCATCGACGGCCTGCGCGAACAGACGCTCGGCAACTACGACAAGGCCATCAAGTTTTTCGAGGAAGTACTCCAGAAGGAACCCCGCAACGCCGCCGCCGCCTATCAGCTCGCCAAAGTCTATCTGAGCACCAACCAAACCGAAAAGGCGCGCAGCTATGCCGAAAAGGCCGTCCAATGGGACGATGCCAACCCTTGGTATAAAATCCTGCTGGCCGACATATACCAAAAACTCAACGAGGACGCCCTGGCCGCCCAACTCTACGAAAAACTCGCCCGCAGCAGCCCCAACAACGAAGAGTACTACCTCAAATGGGCCTATCACCTCGTCAGAGCTGGCAAACCCAAAGACGCCATTGCCGTTTACGACCAACTCGAAAAACGCATCGGCATCAACGAGGAAACAGCACGCAACAAGCACACCCTCTACATTGGCCTGGGCGACTACAAGAAAGCCGCCGCCGAGCTCCAAAAACTCATCGATCGATTCCCCAACAATACCGCCTACCGCCACCAGCTTGCCACCTTCTACGAACAAATCAACGACAAGGAAGCCGCCAGGGCCGTGTACCAGCAAATCCTCCAAGTCGACCCCGACGACGCCCGTGCCCGCATCGCCCTGGCCGAAGAAGCCAAGGGCAACGACGACATCCGCTTCCTACAATCTCTCAAGCCCGTCTTCGAAAACCCCACCACCCCCCTGGACACCAAAATCAAGGAACTCATCCCCTACGTCCAGAAACTCGCCGACGAAGGTGACCGCGAGCTCGGCGCCAATTTGTTGGCCTTGGCCACCTTGCTCGAAACCATCCATCCCGGCTCGGCCAAAGTGTACAGCTTGCTGGGTGACGTGCGCTATTACAGCGGCGACAGCGAGGGGGCACTCGAAGCCTACCGCCGCTGCCTCGAACTCGACGACACGGTCTGGCAAGTTTGGGAACAAACCCTTTTCCTGCTCGCTGAAAAACGCGCCTGGAACGAACTGCTGCAACGGAGCGAACAAGCCCTCGACATTTTCCCGAACCAGGCCACTGCCTATTACTACCACGGCATGGCGCTGACCGAACTGGGCAAGCCCCGCGATGCGTTGAGCTCTTTCCAGCAGGCCCTCATCATGGCCTCGCGCAACACCCCCCTTCGCTTCAACATCCTCGTGGAAACGGGCAGGGCCTACTGCCTCAGCGGTCAGCTCCAGCGCGCCATCAATGCCTTCGAGGAAGCAGCCGAAATGAGCAACCGCAGCCCGCGCGTGCTGGCCCCCTGGTGTCATTGTCTGCTCCACAACGACGATATCCAGGCCGCTCGCCTGCTGGCACAGGAACTGGTCGAAAAAGCCCCCAACCAGTTTCCTGCTGAAAGCGCCATGGCAGAGGTGTTCTATCGCAGCGGCGACTACGAACAGGCCCGCCAATGGCTAGAAAAAGCACTCCAACATGGCGGCGACAACCATCCCGATGTATTGGAACGATATGGCGACGTGTCTTATCAGCTCGGCCACGCCGACCAGGCCCTCGACTACTGGAAGCGAGCCAAGGCGGCCGGCAGTACCTCCAATGCCCTCGAACGCAAAATCCAGCTCGGCAAACTCAACGAATGAATCACTGCACCACCCACGGCCTTTTTGAACTACTTTTGTGGCCGTTTTCAGCCCGCTAACGTCTTGGGCCAATCCATTCAAGTGCTGTGAGAAACCAAACCTGCCTTCGCCGATTTTCACGATGAACTTCAACCTACTATACCATTTCGGCCGATACATCCTGCTGCTTCGGCAGGCTTTCTCCAAGCCCGAAAACTGGTCGATGTATTGGAAGGAAACCGTCCGCCAGATGAACGACATCGGCATCGGCTCAATCATCATCGTGGCGCTCATCTCGGTATTCATGGGCGCGGTGGCCGCAGTGCAGTTTGCCTACCAGCTCGACGGCACCCTCGTGCCACGCTGGTACATCGGCTACATCGTCCGCGACCTGGCCATCATCGAATCGGCACCCACCATTACCTGCCTGGTGCTTGCCGGCAAGGTGGGCTCCAACATGGCGGCAGAGCTGGGCGGTATGCGCCAAAAAGAACACATCGACGCCATGGAAATCATGGGCGTCAACACGGCCAACTACCTCATCACACCCAAGGTGGTGGCTGCACTGGTCGTCATTCCCTTGCTGGTCACCCTGTCGGCCTACATCGCCATCGGCGGTGGCTTCCTGGCCGTGGTGCCCACGGGGCAGATTTCAGCCGAAGAATACGCCAGAGGCTTGCGGGCCTTCTTCGTCGAGTTCAACGTGACCATGATGTACGTCAAGTCGGTGGTCTTTGCATTCATCCTCACCACTGTTTCCTGTTTTCAAGGCTACTACGTCGAAGGAGGCAGTATCGAATTGGGCAAGGCCAGCACCAACGCCGTCGTTTTTTCCAACATCCTCATCCTGCTGGCTGATTATTTGCTGGCAGTGCTGCTGACGAGCTGAAACTCACCAGCACTTAGCTCAACCAAACCAATTGACACGTGATACGGGCAGAACACATCTACAAATCATTCGGCGACCAAGAGGTGCTCAGGGACGTCTCCATGGAGTTCCTGCCCGGCAAGACCAACCTCATCATTGGCCGCAGCGGGGCCGGCAAAACCGTCTTCCTCAAAATCCTCGTCGGCCTCATCCAGCCCACCTCTGGCAAAGTCTGGTACGACGACGTCGACTTCTACTCCCTCGACAAAAAACAAGTGCGCGAACTGCGTATGAAGGTGGGCATGCTCTTTCAAGGTGCTGCCCTGTTCGACTCCATGACCGTCGAAGAAAACATCCGCTTCCCCCTCGACATGTTTTCCAAAATGACCCTGCAGGAGAAAAAGAAAAGGGTCAACTGGTGCCTCGAGCGCGTAGGCCTCGAAGGCGTCAACGACAAGTACCCCTCCGAAATAAGTGGCGGCATGCAAAAGCGCGTAGGCATCGCCCGAGCCATCGTCCTTGAACCCAAGTACCTCTTCTGCGACGAACCCAACTCCGGCCTCGACCCCCGCACCGCCCTGCTCATCGACGAACTCATCCAGGACATCACCTACGAGCACAACATCACCACCATCATCAACACCCATGACATGAACTCCGTCATGGAAATCGGCGACAACATCGCCTTCCTCAACAACGGCCGCCTGGCCTGGCGCGGAAACAAAAAGGAAGTGCTCGACACCGACAACGAGGAGCTCATCCAGTTCATCTTTGCCTCCCCATTCCTGCAGCGCCTGCGCGACCAAGCCCTCGCTGCCCGTCGGCAAGAAGCCAAAAACTGAACCTGTTCAGATGCGCTTGATATCCGCTCCGAGGGCATTGAGGCGCTCGTCGATGCGCTCGTAGCCGCGGTCGATCTGGTGTACGTTGTGGATGATGCTGGTGCCACGGGCCGACAGGGCAGCGATGAGCAGGGCCACGCCCGCCCTGATGTCGGGGGAAGTCATTTCGATGCCGCGGAGCTGGTGGCGGCGGTTGAGGCCGATGACGGTGGCGCGGTGCGGGTCGCACAGGATGATTTGGGCTCCCATGTCGATGAGTTTGTCCACGAAGAACAGGCGGCTCTCGAACATCTTCTGATGGATGAGCACGCTGCCCTTGGCTTGGGTGGCCAACACCAGCACGATACTCATCAGGTCGGGCGTGAAACCGGGCCAAGGTGCGTCGTATATGGTGAGGATGGAGCCGTCGATGAAGGTCTGGATTTCTATTTCCTCCTGCGGCGGGATGCGGATGTGGTCGCCCTCGATTTCGAGCTCGACCCCCATTTTGCGGAAGACGTTGGGGATGATCCCCAACTCGTTGACGCCGGCGTTCTGGATGGTGAGGTCGGAGCGCGTCATGGCTGCCAGGCCGATGAAACTGCCTACTTCGATCATGTCGGGCAGGCACCGGTGGGAGGCACCGTGCAGCTTTGCCACGCCCTCCACCAGCAGCATGTTGCTGCCGATGCCAGAGATGCGAGCCCCCATGCGGTTGAGCAGGCGGCACAGCTGCTGGACATAGGGTTCGCAGGCGGCATTGTAGATGGTCGTCACCCCCTTTGCTTTGACCGCAGCCAGCAGGACGTTGGCCGTACCCGTGACGGAAATTTCATCCATGAGGATGTAGGTGCCCCGCAGTTCGGGGGCTTCGATGCTGTACAAGTTTCGGTCGGCGTCGTAATCGAGGCGGGCACCCAGTTTTTCCAGGCCGTGGAAATGGGTGTCGAGCCGGCGACGGCCGATTTTGTCGCCGCCCGGTTGGGGGAGCACGGCCCGTCCCATGCGACCCAGCAGGGCACCGATGAGCATGACCGAGCCCCTGATGCGGCGTGCCTGCTGCAGAAATTGCTCGTCGCGCAAGGACTCCAGGTTGACCGCATCGGCCTGGAAAACATACGTGTCGTGCGCTGGCCGCTCTACCTTGACGCCGAGGCCTTCGAGCAAGGCCACCTGGCTGCGCACGTCGGCTATGTCGGGCACATTCGAAATGGTGACCTTCTCATCGGTGAGCAAGGCTGCGCAAATCACCTGCAGCGCCTCGTTCTTGGCACCTTTTGGCTCGATGCGCCCGTTCAGTTGGCATTCACCTCTGACTTGAAAGGATGTCGTTTGCATGTGTTCGATTTTGGAGCTGTCTGAAATCTACGGCGCGCAAAGGTAGCTGGAGCAAGCGAGCACGCCGAGCATAGGTGGATGAGGTTGCAGGGATGGCCACCAAGCAACATGGAGCCAATGAATTTGCCAGCCCTCCACAGGTTTGCCTCTTTGCAGCACGGTCTTTCCGCCTGGGAGGGGCAGGCCAGCCTGCCGCACGGCAGTTGACCGGGGTTGTGCCATTTCCACATCCTCGAGCAGGATGGTGGCCCATCCGGCTGAAGTGCTACTTTTGGGCATTTCGACCAATTCAGAAGCCATTCCCGACGAAACGAAACCAGCTTTGAATGGAACCCAAACTGCTCTTCCATTTTCTCGAGTACCAGCGCGACCACTATCCACAGAAGCAGGCCATCGGCTACCAGCAAGGCGGCAGCTGGCACTACCTGAGCACCCAGGAACTCATCGACATGGCTGAGCGCACGGCCAGAGGCCTCATTGCCGAGCTGGGGCTGGAAGCCGGTGACAAGGTCGTGCTCGTCGCCGACCGCAACCGCCCCGAATGGCTGATACTCGACCTGGCGCTGCAAATGGCCGCCGCCGTCTCGGTGCCCGTTTACCCCACCATCAGCACCAGGGAATACACCTACATTTTCCAAGAAAGCCAGGCGAAATACTGCTTTGCCGCTGGCGATGAGGTGCTCGAACGGGTGTGGCCTGCAGCACGTCAAACGAGCTCGCTCAGGCAAATTTTCACCTTCGACCGGCACGATGAGCTGCCCCACTGGGAATCGATCTGGACCGAAGCTGGCACCGAAGCCCTCGAAGCCCGTCGCAACGGCATCGACCCCGAACAGCTCGTCACCATCATCTATACCTCTGGCACCACCGGCAACCCCAAGGGCGTGATGCTATGCCACCGCAACATCGTCAGCAACATCCTGGCCGTCAGTCCCCTCGTGCCCTTGCGCGCCGGCCAGCGAGCCGTGAGTTTTTTGCCCCTCAACCACATCTTCGAGCGGGTGGTCACCTACGCCTACTTCTACCACGGCATCAACATCGTCCACATCGGCCTCGACAACATAGCCGCCGACTTGCAATACCACCGCCCCCACTTTTTCACCACCGCGCCCCGCCTGCTCGAAAAGGTGTACGACCGCATCGTTCAAAAGGGCCTGGAGCTCGAGGGGCTGAAACGGGCCTTGTTCTTCTGGGCGCTGTCGCTGACCGAAGACTATGAGTACGACAAGCAATACCGGGGCTGGCAGGCCCTGAAGCGACGCCTGGCCGACCGGCTGGTGTTCAGCAAATGGCGGCAGGCCCTCGGTGGCAACGTGGTGGGCATTCTCACCGGAGCCTCGGCCTGTCCGGTTCGCATCGCACGGGTATTCAGCGCAGCCGGCATTCCCGTGCGCGAAGGCTACGGCTTGACGGAAACCTCCCCCGGACTCACCATCAACCACTTCGATGACGGGCTGTGCAAACTCGGCACCGTAGGCCCGCCCATCGAGGGCGTGGAGCTGCGCATCGACGACAGCGACGGGGAATTTGCCGATGGAGAAGGGGAAATTCTGGCCCGCGGACCCAACGTATTTCTCGGCTACTACAAACAGCCCGAACTGACGGCTTCGGTGTTCAAGGAAATCGAGGGCAAGCGATGGTTTTGCACCGGCGACGTCGGGCGCTTCGTCAAGGGGCCTGGCGGGCTGGACTACCTCGTCATTACCGACCGCAAAAAGGAACTGCTCAAAACCTCCGGTGGCAAATACGTGGCACCGGCGCCCATCGAGAGCAAATTGCGGGAGCATTTCCTCATCGAGCAGGCCATGGTGGTGGGCGAAGGTCGGAAGTTCGTTTCGGCCCTCATCGTGCCGGCCCGCGAGGCCCTGTTGAAATGGTGCAAGCAAAAAGGTTTGCAAGTCGAAAGCGTGGCCGAAGCCATCGCCTTGCCCGAAGTGGTGGCGCGCTTCCAACAAATCATCGACCGCTACAACCCCCTCTTCAGCCACACCGAACAAATCAAGAAATTCACCTTGCTCGATGCGGTGTGGGAGCCAGTCAAAGCCGATGGCAGCGAGGGGGAGCTCACTCCCACCATGAAGCTCAAGCGGCGCGTGGTGTTGCGCAAATACCAAGATGTCATCGAGCGGATGTATGCCGAATAAGGCGCATGCCAGCTCGCACCGGCTCCATGTCCGACTCTCGCAGGTTGAGTAAGTTTGGGCCCGAATGGCCTCGAAACGTCATTTTTGCCCCAAGCCAGTATGGCTGCGGAGCCACGGGAATCCTGCAAACAACCTCGCCCGTCCAACCAGTTCCGAAAATTTCGAAGCATTTTTGGACGCTTCACATGCGAACCTGTGGCACACTGCAAAAAGTTGCCGTGAATCGATGAAGCAAGCATGGACAGTTCGTCGCTTGGCCTGTTGGCGCTTTCCGGTGCAAGTGGGTAGGCTGCTTGCACCTGGGGGCGAGTTGCAGGTTGGCCTTGTTTCGCTACCTAAGGCAGATACTCCGACATCCGCCGGCCGCCGGCTTTTCGCAGCGGACATAACACTCAAACCTTTTCAAAATGAAATACAGGATTACCTTTTCGATTTGGATCGTGTGCAGCGGCCTGCTGCAGGCACAGATTTTCACCGATGTAGCCACGCAGGTGGGCATCGTACACAGCTACCCGGGCAATTCGGGCGGTGGCGTCAGTTTTTGTGATTTCACTGGCGACGGCCTCGACGACTTGACGCTGGCCACGGGCGACGGTGAGTACATCCAGTTTTACGAAAACAAGGGCGGCACCTTTGCGGCCTTGCCTCCCCTGGTGCCCCATCTGCAGGAGGCCAAGCACGTGCTCTGGGTCGATTTCGACAACGACGGCGACAAAGACCTGTATGTGGCCACGCACATCGGCCCCAACAGGCTGTACCGCAACGACGGCAACCTCAACTTCACCGACATCACGGCCGAGGCGGGCTTACCCGTTGAAGACCACCGCACCTTCGGCGCCTGCTGGGGTGACTTCGACCGCGACGGCTGGCTCGACCTCTACTTCACTGAGCGCAAATGGCCAGCCAGTCAGTTCACCAATGAAAACCGCCTGTTCCGCAACAACGCTGATGGCACCTTCACCGAAGTAACCTGGCAGGCTGGCGTGGCCGATGCCGACAAGAAACCATTCTGCGCCGCCTTCCTCGACTACGACAACGACAAATGGCCTGACATTTACATCGCCAATGACAAGGCCACCGTCAACACCCTGCTGCGCAACAACGGCGATGGCACCTTCACCGACGTCAGCCAGTCAACCCACGCCGACCTCGTCATGGATGCCATGTGCGTGGCCGTGGGCGACTACGACAACGACGGCTGGCTCGACATCTACATCTCCAACATCGAGACTGGCAACCGCCTGCTGCACAACTTGGGAGCTGCAGACCCCACCAACGTGGTCTTCGAGGAAGTGGCCGACCAAGCCGGGGTAGGTTTCCACAGCATCGGCTGGGGCTCGCTCTTTTTCGACGGCGACAACGACGGCGACCTCGATCTGTACGTCAGCGGCATGCTCGTTGGCTCCAACGTCAAATCGAGCGCCTACTACGTCAACAATGGGGATGGCACTTTCAGCGAACCCTTCGCCGGATTCGTCGGAGACACGGTGAGCAGCTTCAACAACGCCATTGGAGACTTCGACGCCAACGGCTTCGCCGACATCATGGTCGTCAATGTCGAACCCTTTGCCTCGCAGCTGTGGCAAAACGGTGGCACCAGCCACAACTGGATAAAGGTGGATCTTCGAGGCGTGCTCAGCAATCGCGACGGTATCGGCAGCCGCATTGAAGTGTACAGCAATGGCCACTATCAAATGAGGTACACCCATTGTGGCATCGGCTTCATGGGGCAAAACAGTGGCACCGAAATCATTGGCCTGGGCAATGCCTCCAAGGCTGACAGCATCGTGGTGACCTGGCCCACAGGCCACGTGGACCGCTTCTACGATATCCAAGCAGGCAAACGGGTGTTGCTCGTGGAAGGTGCTTCCACCAACGGCCAAATCGACGTGGACCCCGACGTGACCATCACCGTAAGCACCTCCGAGACTGCCATCGCAAGCTATGGCCTGCAGCCCTACCCCAATCCCGCTGGCTCCGTACTTTTCCTGAAATCGGACGCTCCGCTGCCGTTCACCCACTACGTCGTCTGCGATGCAGCCGGTCAACGGCTCAGCGCAGGCACCCTCGCTCAGGAGGGCATCCAACTGGATGGCGTGCCAAATGGGATGCACTTCCTCATCCTCTGGAACGTGAGGGGTGAACGGGTGGCACTGCGTTTCGTGAAGTATTGATTCATTTCAACCGGGGCCCGTGCAATTCAACCAAGCCAAACCCTTGCAGATGATTTCAAAAAAACTCTTCGCGCTCTGCGCAGTGGTGTTGGCAGGAATGATCTTTTCAGCTGCCAGCTATGAGCCCGACCACCAAGCCAACCACAATTTGGAAAAGACCATTCGGGAACAGGCCTGGGTGGACAGCGTGTTGCAAACCATGAACCGCCAAGAACGCATTGCCCAGTTGCTGTGGGTGCGGGCAAACACCGACTGGCCCGCAGAGCGCATCGAGGCACTTGCCGCATTGGTAGAGCGCTGGCAACCAGGAGGCATCTGCTTTTTCAACCCCACCGCAGAAGGAACACCCGAACAGCAGGTCGCTCTTACCAACCGCCTCCAATCGCTCATGAAGAAGGTGCCCATGCTGGTCTCCATCGACGCCGAGTGGGGCATCGGCTGGCGCTACCGCCACCACGCCATCGCATTCCCAAAACAGATGACACTCGGCGCCATCGAGGACAATACCCTCCTGTACGACATGGGTGCCGAAATCGCCAGGCAGTGCCGCCGCATGGGCATCCACATCAACTTCGCCCCGGTGGCCGACGTCAATAACAATCCCGCCAACCCCGTCATCAACTACCGCTCTTTCGGGGAAAACCCCACCCTGGTGGCCCGCAAGGCTTGGTACTACATGCGCGGCATGCAGGACAACGGCCTGATGGCCTGCGCCAAACACTTCCCCGGCCACGGCGACACGGACGTGGACAGCCATCACGACCTGCCCTTCATCGAACATTCCCGCAAACGGCTCGACAGCGTGGAATTGCTGCCCTTCAAAATGCTGGCTGCGCAGGGCGTGGCAAGCATCATGGTGGCTCACCTCCACGTGCCGGCCCTCGACGGAACGCGCAACTTGCCCACTACCCTATCGGCCAAGGTGGTCGATGGCATCTTGCGCAAACAATGGCACTACTCAGGGCTCATCATGACCGATGCCATGGAAATGCAGGGCGTGGTGAAATACTTCCCCGGTGGTGAGAGCGCCGCCAGGGCCTTGGCCGCTGGCAACGACGTGGTGCTCCTCCCGCTCGATTTCGAAGCAGCCATGCGCAGCGTCGAGCAGTGGCTCGAGCAGGGCAAATTGGACGAGCGGCGAATCGATGCCAGCGTGCGCAGGGTACTCACCTGGAAATTTCGCATGGGACTCGACAGGTTTGAACCCATTTCGGTGGAAGGCCTCCGTGAAGACCTCAATACCCCGCAAGCGAAGGCTCTCGTGCGAAAGCTCCTGCGCCATGCCCTCACCTGCGTGCGCAACGAGCGTGAACTGCTGCCTTTCGATGAAAAGATTTACCAGAAAAAACTCGGAGCCGTCGCCATCGGATCTGGGGCGGACAATGCATTCCAGCAGCGCCTCGCTTCGTACCAGGATTTCCTCTTTTTCCAGACGCGCACCGACATCAAACCCGAGGAGCAACGAGCCATGCTCAGCCGACTCGCCGACCGGGATTTGGTCGTGGTAAGCATCCACGGCATGAACCAGCGCGCGACCGATGATTTTGGCCTCAAGACCTCAGCCATTTCCTTCGTGAAACGTCTCGACGAGCAGGTGCCTGTGGTGCTTGTGGTTTTTGGCAATCCTTATTCACTGCGCCATTTCGATGGCATTTCCACTGTGTTATTGGCCTACGAGGACGACGACGACGCCCGCGACCTGGCAGCGCAGGCGCTCTTCGGGGCTTCTGCCGTGAAAGGCCGGCTCCCCGTCACTGCCTCGACCTCGGCCCGTGGCGGTCAGGGCGTGTTGCTGCCTGCCTTGAAGCGGCTGGCTTACGACCTGCCCGAATCCGTGGGCATGAGCTCTCGCAAGCTTCAGCGGATCAACAGCCTGGTGCAATACTTCATCGACAACGCTGCCATGCCTGGCTGTGTGCTATTGGTAGCTCGCCATGGCACGGTGGTATTGGAAAAAGCCTGGGGTCACCACACCTACGAACCCGATGCTCCGCCTACGCGCACCTCCGATGTGTTCGATTTGGCCAGCATCACCAAGATCGCTGCCACCACCGTATCGCTGATGAAACTCCAGGAGGAAGGACGCTTCAGTGTGCGCGAACCAGTGGCCAAATACCTGCCTGAGTTTGCCGGCTCCAACAAAGCCGACATCCCCATGCTCGACCTGCTCACTCATCGCGCCCGCCTGACTCCCTGGATCAAGTTTTACGAGGCCACTCTCGACGAGAAGACCATGCCCTCGCCCAAGTACTACCGCTCCAGCCCCAGCGTGGAATTCCCGTGGCCCGTGGCCAAAGACCTGTGGTTGCGAGCCGATTATCCCGATACCATCTGGCGCATCATCAGGGAAAGCCCCCTGCTCGAAAACCCGGGGTACCGATACAGCGACTTGGGCTTTTACATTGCCGGAGAGGTGGTACACAGACTGACAGGCAAACCCGTGGAGCAATATGCTGCTGAACGCTTCTACCTTTTGCTCGGCATGCGCAGTACCGGCTACCGCCCTTACGAGCGCTTCCCCCTGGAGCAAATGCCTCCCACGGAGGACGACGACTACTTCCGCCATCGACGCATTCAGGGCTACGTGCATGACATGGGTGCCGCCATGCTCAACCAAGCCACTGGCCACGCGGGCCTTTTCAGCGCTGCTGGCGACCTGGCCATCTTGATGCAAATGTTGTTGAACAAAGGCTACTACGGCGGCCGCCAGTACCTCCAACCCGAAACCATCCACTTCTACACGAGCCGTTGCGGGGTATGCACCCGGCGAGGTATCGGCTTCGACATGCGCCAGCAACTCACAGTACCAGATGTGAACATGTCTGCCCTGGCCGGGCCAAACACGTTTGGCCACCTGGGCTTCACGGGTACGGCGGCATGGGCCGACCCCGACAACGAGCTGGTGTTCATCTTCCTTTCCAATCGCACCTGGCCTTCCATGTTCCGCACGGAATTCAGCCGCCTGAACGTGCGCATCCGTCTCATGGACGCCGTGTACGATGCCATCGAAACGACTCCACACGGAGCCGCAATGGCTGAATGATCCTTGTGTTTTTCTGAAATTATTTGAAGGACAAGCGAGTGCCGAGGTAGAGCGACAAGGTGTAGATCTTGTCGTGGTTGGTGCCAATTCCCCGTTCGAAGAGGTAGTGTTGATAATTTGGCTCGAGGAAAATGCTCATCCTGCCTGCATAGAGGTAGCGCTCCAGACCCAAGCCGATGTTGGCGCTGAGGTAGAGGTTGTCGGACAAGGACCCCCCGTCGAAAAGCCCTTTGGGAAAGTCCTTTTCCTGCCGGATGCTGGGCGTACTCTCGGACGGTGGCGTGGGGACGGCCAAATTGAAAGTCGGAGTATATCGATAACGAAACTCGTAAACGGAAGAAGTGACAAAATGAGCCGACACTCCAACCCCACCATACAGGTTCCAATAGCCCTGGTTTTTGAAGTAGTAATTCAGCTGCAGGGGCACTTGCAGGATGTCCTGCTGGATGCCGTGGAAATCTTCCTGTACGTAATAGTTGACGGTTTGGAAAACCACCACCGGAGTGTTGGGGATATAGCGTTTGAAGGAATAAATGCCGCCAGTCTGGAGATCCCAGCGGCCGCGCTTGAAGCCGATGAGGATACCGCCGCCGTATCCGCTGGCCGCCGTGGTGTCGGCCTCGGTGCTGATGTAGGTACCTTGGAACTCGAATCGGTCGGGCGGGGTATTGATGATGTTGTAATCGATGGTGCCGAGCAAGCTGAATCGCACCTGCGTTTCGAGGGGCAGGTTCTTTTTCACGTTTGGCAAAATAAGGGCAGGACTACTGAGCGCCTCGACGGCCGCCCATTCTACGGGAAGCTCATTGGCGTCAAAGCGCTTGGCGGCCACCCCTTTGACACCCAAGGCCGGCAGCTCGGGCTCGAGGACAGGGCGGGAGACCTTGCCTGGCAAGAGGTTGGGCACGTCCAAGGCCCGTCTTTGGGGCCGCCCAGCCAACTCAGTTGTTGAATGGGAATCTTCACCAGGCAAAACTTCCTCTGGGGCTCGTTCGGACTCTGCTCCAACGACCGGAGTGGTGGGCTTGGGCGCGGCGACGCGGGATTCAAGTGCACCTTTTTCTATCCTTCCGGCTTGGACATTTGTCTCCTGCGGTGCTTGCAGCTGATTGGCCTGGCTGGCCTCTGAAGCACGTTCCAACTGCAGCGATTCGGATTGGCCAGGGGCGATGACAAGGTCTGTATCGCTCGCACTGGTGAGCACTGGTTGGAAGCGAATGAGTGCCAACAGGAGCAGTACCATGAGAGCTGCCTCAGCCACTTTTTGGCGGAAGATGCGCTGACGCAGGACGAAGATTTCTTCGAGGCGCATGGCCATGAGCTGCCAGTGGGTAGGTTGTAGAGGCACGCGCAAATCGCCGATTTTTTCCAACACCACGGCGTCGATAGGATCTTCGGGTGCGAGGTTTTCAGCGGCTTCTTCGATTTCGAGCTTGCGCGAAAACGCCTCCCAGTCGGCGTTGGCGGCTTCGGCCTCGATGGCGCCGAGCTTATTGGCGATAGCCTGGTCGAATTCGATGATTTGCTCTAAGTCGAGGCGCGCCTCGAGCTCGTCCCACGAGGCGGGATCGTAGGGAGCCTCCAGGTTGCTCAACCTGGCCCTGATCCATTCATCGAATTGTTTATTTGCTTGCATGTACTTTGTTTCGTTCAGTCAAGATGGCTTGCAGGCGGAGTCTGGCTTTGACGAGGTTGCTGCGCGAGGTGCTTTCGGTGATGTCCAACAGTTCGGCGATTTCCTTGTGACTGTATCCCTCGATGACGTACAAGTTGAAAACCGCCCGGTAGGCGGGGGTGAGCTCCTGGATGGCCTCGAGGATTTCCTGTTCGCTCATTTGGCTCAGCGCATCTACATCGCCAGCATCTACGTGATAGGCCATGTCGATGTCTTCGGTTCGCCGCCTGACCATCTTGCGGTAGTAGTCGATGGCGGTGTTGACCATGATGCGACGAATCCAGGACGACAGGGAGGTACCCGGTTCGTAGCGATGCATGTTTTTGAAGACCTTGATGAAGCCTTCATGGAGTATGTCGAGGGCTTCGTCTTGGTTGCCGGCATATCGCAGACACAACCCCATCATTCTGGGATAGTATTCCTCGTAGAGGACTTTCTGGGCCCATCGTTCCTTGCGGATGCAAGCGGCTACCAGGTCGTCCTCGGTGTAGTTGAAGGGAATGGCGATGTCCATGCAAAAGCTGATTCAGTGGTTAGGGAAAAGCCCCCGTGCTGCAACAGCGCATTCAAAACGCATGTCCGGCAAGCTATGCTGCCTCGGGGGTGCAGACGGCATAGTCAAGCGAGCCGGTTACAGCGCCGAAAATTACGAATTCGAGCAAAGAGAACAGGATTGAATGGCGCACATGAGTCGTCGCATATCTCCCTGCCTGGACTCTTGCCCGTCAGGGACAACAAACTGGTGGCATTTTTTGGAATGTGCTGAGCCTGGGTGCCGCAGGTTTTGAATGTGATTTCCGCTGGTGTGTATCTCCGGCACACAAACCACTCAAACACCGACATTTTGACTGTTTGGTAGAAGGAGGATTTGAGACTTGAGCGCACCTTGAAAAGTCGGTCTGGATCGGAAAAGAAAGTATCCAAAGGCGGTAGGGCGGCTTTTTCCCCATTTCCGGTACAAGTGCGCAGACTGCCCCGTAGCGCAGCCTACTCACTGCCACCAAAAAGCATCAACAGGCACTGCGAGGGGCCAATGGCAAATGCTTTTTCATTCTACGGGAACTTTTTGCAGGAGACTCAAGATTTGAGGAATCGAGCCCCATGCCAAACCGGATAACCTCGGGATAACGGCATCGGGGGAGGAACTGACAGACAGACCTTATGAGGTTTCGGAAAACTCATAAGGTCTTTTTCTTCGGCAAGCCCACCAGCCTGCTGCCCAGCCAGCCAAAGGCGGCTATGATTACAATCCACTTCAGGATCAATACCATCTTGCCAGTTACTGCTGCGGCAGAGCCGGGAGACAGCATTTCAACAAAGAGGAATATCAAGGGAAGTAGGGCTATTGGAACCAAAGCCCAAACTACTATTCGCTCCTGCTTTTTGGCAAACTGAGGCGCGTGGCCATGCTGCTTTTTATACTGCACGTAATCATGGATCAACAGCGCCGGAATGATGATGGAAGCTATCAGGTAGAGTGAGGTCTTGCAATGTCATGACTGGAGGGTTATAGATTGCCGTCAATGATAATTAAAGCACTTCAAAAATTCGCTCGATTTCTCTGTAGCTCAATACCCGGAGGTCTTCTGGAAGCGGATACCCTTCATCAACCGGACAAATCAGAAACTGGCGTTTGGGCTTCAGATCTTCAACTACGTGGAAAAATCCTTTGGAAGGTTTTGGCGCAGTGGAATACTTTATTTCAATCAGGACCTCCGGTTTTCCTGCGCGGGAAATGACTACATCCGCCTCTGCGCCTGCGTGCGTTCTGAAGAAATGCAGTTCATGGGTGTCAGGCATAGTGGCCAGCAGTTGCTCGACGATGTAGGTTTCCCAGGAAGCACCAACAGAGGGATGGCCGGCAAGATCGATGAAAGACGGAATGCCCAGCAATTGATGGAGAATCCCTGTGTCTCTGATGTAGATTTTGGGCGACTTGACCAGCCTTTTTTTAATGTTGGCGTAAAATGGAGTCAACCTCTTAACGAGGTAGGCAGCTTCCATGAAGTCAATGTATCGTCTCACCGTGGTGCCATTGATGCCCAGGGATTTGGCGATGGTCTCCATGTTTAGCAAATTGCCCGAAAGGTGGGCAAGCATCTGCCACAGACGGCCAATGATCACAGGGTCTGCTGACAGGCCAAGCAAAGGCAAATCCCGTTCGAGGTAGGTACGTATGAAATTTTGGCGCCAGGCACCTGAGAGCTCGTCATCTGGCGCCAGCAAGGACTCCGGAAAGCCACCTCGAAACCAGTGCTGGCGGAAATCAAAGCGACCGGAAATTTCATCAAAGCTGATCGGCATCAGTTCATGGTAGGCAATCCGTCCGGCAAGGCTTTCCGAACCGTCTCTGATCAAGTCGGGAGAGGCAGACACCAACAGGATGAAACGGCCCGGCACCCGGTGCTTGTCGATGATGCCCCTCAATACAGGGAACAAATCCGGTTTCCGTTGCACCTCGTCCAGGATGACGGTGTGCTCCGCAAGGGGTTCCAAAAAGAGCGAAGGATTTTCCAGTTTGGCGAGGTCGTTTGGGTTCTCAAGATCGAGGTAAACCGTGGGCTTGGGCAAAGCAGCTGACATCGCGTGGGCAAGCGACGTTTTGCCCACCTGCCTGGGGCCTACGATGGCCACAGCCGGAAAGTAGCTGAGGTGTTTTTCGATTTTCTTCTCCGCTTTTCGGTGTATATATTCACTCATTACCTTGAAAATTCTGCACAGAAAACTGAAATTTCAAGGTAAAAGAGTCCACTGCAAAAAGTCTTTTTCGATTGGAGTTAGCGTAAGTTCCATTGTTTGAGTGAAGTTTGGTCCGCACTAAAGCCTTGGTTTTGAGGGGTTGCGCATTTTACTCCTGACAGCACTCGGAGTGCTGTCAGGAGTGAGATTTCTAATTTTTTGCAGTAAAGTGTCTTTTTGCAGTGCGCTCAGGTAAAAATTGGAAAACACGAACACTACCGCTTGTTTCTGTCCAAACCCTTGGTATTCATCCCACTCCCCCAGCGCCCACAATTACCATTTCCCTTTTCAACCTTTTGTTCGGGGATTAAAGTGGCTTTAAGTACCTTCCCAGCCGTTTGCCAAAAGGCAAACCACGGCCTGGCTTTGGACAAGAGCCGGCTGCACTTCCAATCCTTAACCAAACACCTGACGAGTCATGAAGAGAACTGCTCACCTACTCCTACTCCTGTCCCTGCTTTTGCTCCTTGGCCAGGATGCGATCGCACAGCGCAAGAAAAACGAGCCCAAAAAGGAAGAAGCACCCAAGCACTGGCTCGACACCCTGCAAATCGGCCTCAAATGGCGCAGCATCGGCCCGGCTGTGACTTCGGGGCGCATTGCTGACCTGGCTGTGCACCCCAAGGACAAAAGCACCTACTACGTAGCCACCGCCTCAGGCGGCGTTTGGAAAACCACCAACAACGGAACCACCTACGAACCCATCTTCGACAGCCAGGGTAGCTACTCGATCGGATGCATCACGCTCGACCCCAACAATCCCAACGTGGTGTGGGTCGGTACAGGCGAAAACAACAACCAGCGTTCCGTAGGCTATGGCGACGGGGTGTACAAAAGCGAAGACGGCGGCAAGAGCTGGAAGAACATGGGCCTCAAAAATTCCGGAAACATAGGCAAGATCCTGGTGGACCCGCGCAACTCCGACGTGGTGTGGGTGGCTGCCATGGGGCCGCTGTGGAGCTCCGGCGGCGACCGAGGCCTCTACAAAACCACCGACGGGGGCAAGACCTGGGAACAGGTGTTGCGGAACGAAAACGGCGAGAGCCTGCTCGACGAGCACACCGGCGTGGTGGACATCGTCATGGATCCGCGCAACCCCGACGTGATCTATGCAGCGGCATTCCAGCGGCGGCGCCATGTGTTCACCTATGTGGGCGGCGGCCCAGGAAGCACCATTTACAAAACCAAAGACGGCGGCAAAACCTGGCAGAAAGCTGCCAATGGGCTGCCCAACGTGGACCTCGGCCGCATCGGCCTGGCCATCTCTCCCGCTGATCCGGAGGTGCTCTACGCCATCGTGGAAGCGGCACAGGACAAGGGCGGTTTTTTCAAAAGCACCGACCGGGGCGCCAGCTGGGAAAAGCAGAGTAGCCACGTCACCAGTGGCAACTACTACTGTGAAATCTTCTGCCATCCACACGACCCCGACATCGTGTACAGCATGGACGTATTCAACCAGGTGAGTTATGACGGCGGCAAGACTTGGCAGCGGCTCGGCGAGGAGTACAAACACGTGGACAACCACGCCCTCTGGATCGATCCCGATGACACCGATCACCTGCTGGCCGGTTGTGACGGAGGCATTTACGAGAGCTTCGACCACGCCAAAACCTGGCATTTCAAAGCCAACCTGCCCGTGACCCAGTTTTACAAGGTGGAAGTGGACAACAGCAAGCCCTTCTACTACATCTACGGCGGCACCCAGGACAACTTCAGCCTCGGCGGCCCCAGCCGCACCCGCAACGGCCACGGCATCACCAATTCAGACTGGTTCGTCACCCAACTCGGCGACGGCTTCGAGAGCGCCATCGACCCGGAAAACCCGAACATCGTTTATGCGCAGTACCAGTACGGCGGCCTGACCCGTTACGACCGGGCCAGCGGGGAAAACATCTCCATCCAGCCGCAGCCCCGCGAGGGCGAAGATGCCTACCGCTGGAACTGGGACGCACCCCTTGCTGTGTCAAAGCACAAGCCAACCCGCATCTACTTCGCTGCCAACAAGCTCTTCCGCAGCGACGACCGCGGCGACACCTGGGAGGTGATCAGCCCCGACCTGACGCGCCAGATCGACCGCAACCAGCTACCCGTCATGGGCCGCATCCAGAGCATGGACGCCGTGGCCAAAAACGCCTCCACCTCGCCTTACGGCACCATCGTGGCCTTCTCCGAAAGCCCGCTGAACGAAAACCTGCTCTACGTCGGAACGGACGACGGACTGGTGCAAATCACCGAAGACGGCGGCAAAACCTGGACAAAGGTGAGCTCTTTCCCCGGCGTACCGGACACCACTTATGTCAACATGCTCCTCGCTTCGCAACACGACGAGAACGTGGTGTACGCCTGCTTCAACAACCACAAGCGAGGCGACTTCAAACCATACGTTTACAAGAGCACCGACAAGGGCCGCACCTGGACCAACATCAGCAGCAACCTGCCCGAGCGGGGCAGCACCTACAGCATTGCCGAAGACCACGTGAAGCCCGACCTGCTTTTCGTCGGAACGGAATTCAGCTGCTTTTTCACCCCCGACGGCGGCCAGCACTGGAAGAAGCTGGGCAACGGCCTGCCCACCATCGCCGTACGCGACATGGCCATCCAGAAGCGGGAGAACGACCTGGTGCTGGCCACCTTTGGCCGTGGCTTCTACGTGCTCGACGACTATTCTCCCCTCCGGGAAATAACCGGTGAAATGCTGCAGGAAAAGGGCAAGATCCTGCCCGTGAAGCCTGGCCTGGTATTCATCGAAGCCCGGCCACTGGGTTATGCCACCGGAAAGGGATTCCAGGGACACTCCTTCTACACGGCTCCCAATCCGCCCGTTGGCGCCACCTTTACCTACTACATCAAGGACGAGGTGAAAACCCTGAAGCAAAAGCGCCAGGAATGGGAAAAGGAGCAGCTCAAGGCCGGCAAGCCCATCCGTTACCCGACTTATGAAGAGCTGGAAGCCGAGCGCAAGGAGGAAGCCCCCTACCTGTTGTTCACCGTTTACGACCGTTGGGGCGAGGTGGTTCGCCAGCTCAAAACCGGTGTCAGCAAAGGCATCAACCGCATCACCTGGGACGGCCGCTATCCCTCCAAAGACCCCGTGAGTCTGCGCAGCGGTGAGCGCCTGCCCTGGCAATCGCCCGAAGGCGGAGCCCTGGCCCTGCCGGGACCCTACCTCGTAGCCATGACCCTGGTGCACAATGGCGAGCGTGAGACCCTCGGCCAGGCCAATTTCGAAATCGTACCCCTTGGCGGCACCACCCTGCCCGCCGCCGACCGCAAGGCACTGGATGACTACGCCCTCCAGGCGGCCGAACTGGAACGCGCCGCCCAGGGTGCAGGACGTGCACTCGGCGAACTGGAAAATCGCCTGCAACACATCGAAAAGGCCCTCATCGCCATCGGTTCTCCGAAGGAAATGAGCGATGACCTTCGCAAGCTGAAGGAAGGTGTGAAGGAGTTGCGCAAATCTTTCTACGGAGACGACGTGGCCTCCACCCTCGACAAACCGGCCCCGCCCTCATTGATGCAACGCCTCTACGCCATGGCCTACGACATCTGGACGACCACCTCCGCACCCACCAACACGATGAAAGAACAGCAGCGCATAGCCGGTGAGATCTTCAAAAAAGACCTGGCCACCCTGCGCCAACTCATCGAGGTGGACCTGAAACAACTGGAAGACAAACTGGAGGCCGCCAAGGCACCTTACACGCCTGGGCGAATTCCGAAGTGGGAGTAGCACGACCTTCCCGCTGGCAACGGACAGGCAGGTTGTGCCTGTAAAACGACCTTTAGGCCGTGCCTGTAAAACGACCTTCCCGCTGGCAACGGACAGGCAGGTCGTGCTAATGGGGTAATGATTTTCCAAAGTGGGAATAATTGAACAGAGGAGAGAATTCAGGAGCTGACTGAAAGTCAGCGCCTGATATGGCCCTCACAGGAGCTAACTTCCGGCAAATGAGGTGATGACTTGAACTCATCACCTCAATCAAGCCAAAAACCCCGGCAGCACCAATCGCTGCCCGGGTTTCTTTTTAGGCCTGCACCATCCAGTTTCAACCGCCCGGCTGATGTGCCTCTGTTATTGACACAGCCATCACCTTGAGGGGTTTTCCACCTTTACTGAAATAGAATTTGCCATCGTGGTAGCCCAGATAAGTTGGATACCTCAAATCAATGGGCTCGTCGAGAATGAGCTTGAAATCCTCTTCTGTGTCGTAAACCTGGACAAAAAATGGCTTGCTGCTGAGCAACTTCAACCTCCGTAATTCACTCAACGGAGCCAGGGCACAACCTTCCACCTCTCCATTTTTCAATTTCTCCAGATATTCCATTTCAGACCTTGATACGGTCACCGTATCCTCGATCCCGGTGGTATATATTCTCAATATAAACCTCCCCCCTGAATAAACACCCCAATTGAACGGTGCTTTCAGAATATTTGATGTCTTTTCGAGGTTTCCTTCCACAGGGTCCTTTATTTCCGGTAATTCGCTGAACGCTTTTTGCATAAACCTCCCCCGTTCCCCAAACACCATTTTCTTCCCTCCGTCAAACGGTTCAACATACAAGTGATCGGAGAGCTGCAGCGTGTAGACCAGACCGGCATCTTTGTACTCATCAAAAGTGCAAGCATCCAAATAATATAAAAAATGCTTCTGCCGGTAAATATCATCATACTCACCAAAGAAGTTTTTCAATTCTCCATCGACAGAAATTTCCACAATCAGGCCGGGCGTTTCGTAACGCTCGAGCCCATATCTATAGCGCTTGTCAGCTTTCTTCGAAAATTTCCACTGCGGATGAACCCGCAGGAACAATGAATTCCGTTCAGGACTGTAAAAATTTGTAAAGCTTGCTAAATCTCCATAGACAATGAAATAGGAAATACCTTCACGTTTCAGCTTTGGTTCAAGCCAGGAAGAGGACTTCCCATCCTTGTCGATTTTCAATATTCTGTTTTTATAACCTGTGACAAAATATGCGTCCTTGGTCGCAATGATGTTCTTTCTCGATACAGCGGGAACGCTGCTACTGTCAAATTGAACAACCATTCTTTTCATCCTTCCATCCAAACCCAATTCATACAAGGTCTGGGTCTCCTCCTCAAAAACCCCAATGCCGTCATCCAACCTGACAAACTGGTGGTGATGAGAAGTGTCGATATCCAAAGGAATGACCTCGCTGGATAATTCACAATGGCTTTGGGAGAAAAGAGATTGGGAGATACCGGCGAGTAGCAAAAGCAATACTGTGATTGGCGACCATGTTTTCATGAAAAAAGATTTTTGGACAAGAAGGCTGTTTGCACAATGGGATAAAAATAATTCTTGCCAGTAGATCCTGGGTATATGGAGAACAATTTGACGTGGGATAGAATCCTTTAAAGCGCTTTTATGCAAGGGATGGAATTGCAAAAAACAAATGAGGTGATGACTTGAACTCATCACCCCATTAAAGCAGAAAACCCCGGCAGCACCAAACGCTGCCGGGGTTTCTTTCTTCGCAAAACCAGAGGAGATCAGCCCTTTCTGAGAATGCTCTCCATCTTTTTACCTTTTGCCAGCTCGTCCACCAGTTTGTCCAGGTAGCGGGCTTTTTGGGTGAGGGGATTTTCGATTTCCTCCACCCGGTAGCCGCAAATCACCCCTTTGATGAGGTGGGCGTTGGGGTTCAGCTTGGCTTCGGCAAAGAACTCCTCGAAGGTCGCTTTGCGGTCGATGAGTTCCTGCAATTTGGCATCGTCGAAGCCCGTCAGCCAGTGGATTACCTTGTGCAGGTCTTCTTTGGTCCTGCCCTTCTTCTCCACCTTTGTTACGTAGTGTGGATAAACGGAGGCGAAGGTCATTTTTGCTATGCGCTCGTCGTGGGAGGGTTTGGTGGACATACAGGTTGATTTTTGCGATTTCCAAGTATTTAAGAATTTTCCAAGCAAAGTTACTTGTTCCATTGGGTGAGGAGTACAATATATTAGACCGAAGAACAATTTTTGGGTTACTGCACCCATACCATTCTACCACAATACTTTCCAAAGAACCAATTCGACATTGTCACATGGCACCCAGATATTTCCCTTACCCCGGTTGCAGGGCCCACCACCAGTCGTTTATCAATGCGTGGCAGTTGATTCATTTCCTCCTTGTCTGGATAACTTGTCTTTTCCCATTAGCACCAAGTCCCGGAAATAGACTTCGCTCCAATTTATCAAACAGTCCCAAGGTAGGCCAGCTGTAATTGAATCAATTACATTTGTCATCGCATTTTTCACCTAACATGACCCAGATGACCAACATTTCGATCAATGAACTTAAATCATAATCATCTAAGCCCAGCATGTATTTCCCAGCCTCAATCAAAAAAAAACAGAGCCATTTAATTGGTTTCATTTTTTTATTGAAAACCCTATGCTCAAGTTGTTTAACTCTTTCCTCCAAATTTTGACAATCACATATTTCACCAGGGCACTTGCATAGCAATTGAACAGATTTGCTCATTACCAAAACATTCTCTCTTTTAATCGAGAGTTTAGATGAAAAAGAGAAACAGCCCTTCCACTTGCCAAGCAAACCCTTCAACCAGGCCGCGACGGTCGCTCCACGAAGGAGAATAAACTGAATAATTTTTGATAGAAAATAAAACATCTCAGTTTATTTCAATCATAATGTTGAAATAGGGTTTAAATGGGCTCCTTCTTCAAACACATTGGGTTAATCATGGCAGCCAAATGTGTTAGAATCAAAACACTACTTCATCATTCGCATAAGTTCTGTCAACCTCTTGCAAGAAATACATCTTGAGCGATCCATTAACATTCAAAAATTCTCGAAATTTCCCACATACTGTCAAATGGACTCCAGTTGCGATCGTAACATTATCATTCGATGTCAAAACGGGCAATATGCAACCACCTGGACCTTTGAGCATATATGATCTCAGCCCCAAAATGTTTACAAAAAAGATTACTTCGCCGTCAACACGCACCATCGAATTGTGATAATATGAACTTTGGCGGCAAAGCTGATCGATCGTAACGTCAACCGCACTAACGCAATTTTGGCGTGTATACGAGAACACCCTTAAAAGAATCCACGTTACGATCAGAATTAGAATTGCTTTTTTCATTGTAAAAAATTTTTTTACTCGTACAATGTTCGTCTTAATCGGCTATTAAATGCAATAATGAAACCCGTATATATTGGGTAGCAATTTTCTTTGGAAAAGTATCTATGAAGTATCTGCCTCAACCCATTTTTTACCTGAATAGTACCTAAGCTTGATTTTGCCACTTTTTAAAAACAAGTAATCTCGAAGACTCCATTGCTCATTGTTGCCTCAACTATCTGAATATGTACAAGATACATTGGGGATTCAAAGACACGACATGGAATTTTTCACTTGCATTCCGCAAAGATGTGTGGCAGAAAGTCCGATTATTGCTGGCGGATGCGTCAATCTTCTCTAGTGGCAGACAGATTGAAAGCCTGCTTCACAGTGTTGGTCTGCGTTGGGTAAAAACTTCCCAAAGTTCCACCGACTGCTAAACCACGACAAATTATCTGGCTTCAATCTAACGGGAGCATTACTCGAGATGGTGGTAACCGTATTATTCCAAAAGGGAAATGTTTGGTATTAGGTCTGAATGACACTGTTGAGCATCGTTGAGGCCAAGAACCAGCAAACGTGGTATTTACAGGGATCCGATTCGCACCTCGAAAAGCCACTTTGTCAAATGCAGGTAAGCATCCGAGCAAGTACATATTGCAGCGGCCGGGTTGGCAGATGTAGCTTTGAGGCGAACCCAAGCTACTCATAGCATGACGAAAGCGCAAAGGACGCGCCGCTGGGCCAGCATCCTTTTGCAGTATGCAGAATGGTAAGGCAGTGTAGAGGAATTTTGTGCTCGTGAAGGCATCAGTCCTTCGAGTTTTTACTATTGGCGGCGCAAGGAAACGGCGGCATCCAAGGGTGGGTTTGTTCCCATGCGTGTGAAGGTGGAAGGCGCCTGGGTTCCCCCTGCGGGAGTGCGGTTGAGCCTGATGCCTTTTGGTGTGGAAGTGCACCTTCCGGCGTGCTGGGACGAACAACGAGTGGGTCGGCTGCTCAAAGCGCTGTTGTGATGTGGGTCTGGGGACAGCGGCACATTTTTTTGTGCGCCGGGGCGACGGATATGCGCAAGGGCTTCGACGGCTTGTCGGGCCTGGTCGCCAGCAGCAGGGTCAAGAGTTGTTGAGCGGCGACCTGTTCGTTTTCGTTAATCGGCGCAAGTACAAGCTGAAGCTTTTGGACTGGAATGGAGACGGATTCGTGCTTTACTACAAGCGCCTGGAGAAGGGCACTTTTCGGCTGCCCTCGGTAGGGGGCAAAGCGGTGCTGGAAGTGGATCGCACCAGCCTGCTGATGCTGTTGGAGGGGGTGGAAATGCAGGGGATAAAAAGGCGAAAAAGATATCGTCGGGGAGCCTGAGAACAGGGATTTTTTGCCTATCTCGAGGCTATGAATTTGGAGCAGCTCATAGCGGAAAACAAGCGACTGAAGCAGGAAAATGCCGAGCTGAAGAAGTCGGCAGCAAGCTACTGGCGAGAGCTGGAGTTGCTCGAGTTGGAGTTGCGGGAGATGAAAAAGGCGCTGTATGGTGCCAAAAGCGAGCGACAGGGCAGGCAACAGCCTGCCGAAGGGCAGTTGAGTCTTTTCGAAGAGCCCGACAGTGAGCAGAGCGCCCCGCCGAAAGCGAGCAAGCAGCGCGTGGACGGTTATGAGCGCAGCAAGCCTCGCAAGAAACATCCCGGAAGCGAAGCCCTTCCCGAGCACCTGCCCGAAGAAGTGGAAGTGCTGGAGCCGGAGGAAGACACCACGGGCATGGTCAAGATTGGCGAAGAACGCGGCGAATGGGTGGAATACACGCCGGGCAGCCTGGTGCGCAAGGTAGTCATCCGCCCCAAGTATGCCCGGGCAGACGGACAAGGGGTCGTCATAGCGCCGCTTCCTGCTCGCCCGTTGGACAAGAGCATTGCTGGGGCGAGCTTGCTGGCGCATGTGGAAGTGGAGAAGTTCGTCTATCATCAGCCGTTTTACCGCCAGCTTCAGCGATTTTCCCGACAATATGGCTGGAAATTGCGTTCCACGACCGAGAACAAAATCCGCCCCTTGGCTTTGGGTCGCAAGAACTACCTGTTTGCCGGTTCACACTCAGGAGCGCAGCGCATGGCCATGATGTACTCCTTCTTTGGCAGTTGTATAGCCAACGATGTGGAGCCTTTCGCCTAGCTCAAGGATGTGCTGGAACGCATAGCCATTCATCCGGTCAACCGCCTCGAGGAAATACTGCCCGCTCACTGGAAGCAAGCTCAGACCAAGCGCCAAGAACCGGCTGCTGACCAACCACTATCCGACAACTGACCCGATACCTGTCATAAAGTAGAACAGGACAACACGTAGTTGGTCGAATGCTTACGAATGCAGTGATCTGCGTTGGGAGACCATTCTGCGACGTGCGAACCAGGTACTGGTCTGTATCGAGAGAGGCTCCACCAAGGCTGTGCTGGTAAACTGGAACCTACCCTGCTGGGCTTTGTCGATGTTGACCTACCTTATCCGAAAGTCGTCTTCTTCTATGTCAAAAGGTAGCGGGGCGAGGTAACTTTTGAAGAAGTCAAAAAATTCCCAAGAGTCGAAACGGAACATTGGTTGTCAGACTGGGGCATTGAGCGTTTGACACCGTGCCTGATGGCCCTGTTCTCCATTCTCTGCCTTTTGGCGGAAGCCTTGATTCGGGGCAAACTGTCCCAGCCAAATGCAACTGCCAGGCATCGAATATAGCATACCACTTTTTCGCAGTTTGTGCAGAAACAAATGGTATAGTCGAGTCGAGAGGTAGTTGGACAAACACTTTTTGAAAATTCGTCACTTATTATTGCCCTTTTGAGGCACAAATGACATCTCATTGAAACTATTTGAGGCCATGAATATCTAAAGTATCAATTGAAGTAATCGAAGGCATCACTTTCAAATCTGTTCAACAACCATTTCCGATGTTCATCCGTTTTGACATCAATGTGATCTGAAATTTTTTCTACAACGTCTTTTTTACATTTTTTTATCCACCTTTGCTCAAATGGGGACAAGCTCTCAAATAAAAGATGCTTTTCCGATCGCCCATTATGAATTTTAAAGCCTTCGAGAAAAAAAGCTTTTACAAGATACTGATATTGCCCATTTTCTTTACTCTCGCTGACAAAATCCATTTGAAAACAATTGGAATCGCCCTCTACCAACAAGGCGTGTATTTGACAAACATCCCAGTCAAGCAACAAACACGTTGCGGCCACCATACATCTCCCGAACAGACGGTTATAAAATTTAATCTTGCATTCCTCTGTGCACTCATCAAGCATCGCCTGGTACTTCCGTCTAATTTTTTGACTCTTGAAGATACTTTTCTCATGTTTGTATTTTGCATCACCATAATTTCCGGGAAACTTATTTTCCAGCAATGCTAGTGCGTAAAAACAGGCAACTTCAAGAAAAGCATCAAAAGCATCTTTTTCCAACCTTCTTACAGTTTCAGGGTTATTAAAGATGAATTTCTCATAATATTCCTTCAGTGGTAATTGGTGCTTGTAATTTTTATTACCACACTCCCATCTATTGCGAACAATTTTATTTGGGGTGAAGAAATCGCAGTCATAGCTTTCCAATGGTTCGATAAATGGATAGTTGTCTCCAATGATGTTAATGGGATTGTGATGTTCACGATACCCTCGAATGTCAATGATAGTTTGATCCAGCGCTGAATGAATTAAATAATATTTAGCGTTCGGAAGGTCATCTAGCGTCTCATAGTTATACTTGGCGGCCGTTTGAAACGACTGAAATAAACCTCCATCTCTTTCGACAGTGTACCCCAACAAACCATACGAGTAATAAGCTTTTAGTGTTTTATAATCAAAATTATCCAGTTCACCCCTTGTAATATAATTTGTTTTCAGCGTAGAAACAAATTTGTGCAATTTCGCTTTGCTAAAATAGGGTATGATTTCACCTTGATAATTTTTGAAAAAATTGTGACTAGTGGCATTCACTATATTTCTAATCTCATCCAACTTCAATTTTTCAGGCATCCTTTCAAAATTACCTGAAGACACAAGTCTATCGTTCAGTTCTTTTAACAATTCGACTATTTCACGTGGACGCCCAAAGGTATGCCTATACAAGTATGAAAAGAAATCTTCTTCTATATGATTACCCGTCAAAGGATCAATTGCAATGGGATGAGGCCTTTTCTCCATTCCGACAAATTGAGTGAGAGGCGATTTGTTTCCAGCTTTTTCATAACCCATTTCTTCTAATTTTTTTTCCATTATTTCATAAATCGCATCTTTTGTGTATTCCAACAACAAACAGTAATTATTGAGATTCTGCTTGACACTCCCAGGCATAAGCACATACGCCTCCCGACGACAAGTGGCAAAAACCTTGATGTGAGAGTTTAGACAATTCAAATGATATGCTGCAATCAACAACCCATTTTGAGCATTCACCCATAATTCTACTGGTATGTTTTTTTTATCGCCTTCAATGTCCTCATCATAGAAAGAATATTCTCTTAAAATTTGATCAAACGATTGATCCACATTGTCAATAAAAATTGCGACACCGCTCTGAATGCGACGTATTTCTCTGGCCAATATTCCTTCATACTTTCTTAGTGTCCTGAAAACTTCCGTGCGTGACGATAGCAAATCTTGCAACAAAGCCGTTATACTATCTGTCTTTTCTATCAATTTTCGAACCTCCACTGATAAGTCTTCAGGATCTGCAATCCTTAATGCCATAACTCTGAGACAATGACGCCAAATGCTTTCCCATAAAGATAGCTTATTATACTCCAGCAAATTTTCACGCGAAAAGTATCCCGGATAGAAGGCTACGTACTCAATTAACTCTCGCTCGTTGGCATTGAATTTAACCCCAGGTCTATTACGATAGTTGTAACTCTTTTGCCTGAGTAAAGTCGTTTTCCCCGTGCCTTTGGGGCCTATTAGAAAAAATGTTTCATCGCGATCATCAGCCTTTAAGTAAGCCTCCATAGATCTATTCAGGTAAAGTTTTTCTCTTGGATCATCAGCTGGTAGGTATTGCTTCCCGTCCGTAATAATCTTCATATTGAATAGTATTAAGTTTTTTAAATCCTGTATTAGACTGCCTTCACAGTCATTAATGTGGTGAGCAATTTCCCCACTTGAATTTCGAGTTGTTCCAATTAGCGACGAAACAACGAGTTAGCGGGGCTAAGATAAATTTCTTAAGAAATTAACTACAGTTGAAAGGCCTTGAATTGCAAAACTGACTTGAAAATAGAAGTCAGGCATAGATGAAGCCCGTCAGCCAGTGGATTACCTTGTGCAGGTCTTCTTTGGTCCTGCCCTTCTTCTCCACCTTTGTTACGTAGTGTGGATAAACGGAGGCGA